>TARA_B100001175_G_scaffold23078_1_pt1 | contig 17636 bp, 11 predicted proteins | sample TARA_B100001175 | Tara Oceans TARA_B100001175
TTCTTTTTCTACAGCTTTAGTTTCTTTTTCTACAGCTTTAGTTTCTTCAGTTTGAGCTTCCTCTTTATCTTTTACTGAATTTCTTTCTTCTAAACCTTCCTGGACTGCAGAACCAACATGCTCTAAAATTTTGGAAATAGATTTTGAAGCGTCATCATTTGATGGAATCACATAGTCAATTCCACGTGGATCAGAATTAGTATCCACCATTGCAAATATTGGTATATTAAGTTTTTGAGCTTCTTTAACGGCAATTTTTTCTCTTAAAATGTCAACGATAAAGATTGCACCAGGTAACCTTGTCATATTGGAAATTGACCCAAGATTTTTTTCTAATTTTTCTCTCAACCTTCCAATTTGAAGCTTTTCTTTTTTTGACAAGGAATTAAAAGTACCATCTTGTTTCATTCTATCAATTGATGACATTTTTTTTACAGCCTTTCTAATAGTTACGAAGTTTGTCAACATACCACCTGGCCATCTTTCTGTAATGTAAGGCATATTAATCTTCTTAGAAGATTCTGAAACGATATCTTTAGCTTGTTTTTTTGTTGCAACAAATAATATTTTTCTACCAGATGAAGCAATTTTTTTCAATGCTTTAGACGATTCCTCAAGCTTTGCAAGGGTTTTGTAAAGATTTATGATATGAATCCCATTCCTTTCCATATAAATATATGGGGACATATTTGGGTTCCATTTTCTTGTTAGGTGACCAAAGTGTACACCGGCTTTAATTAATTCTGAAACTTGTTCTTTTCCCATTTTTTTAGTTTACTTTCCTATTTAATTAGCAATACTTAAGTGGTATAAATTTTTTTTAAGCCTTAAATATTTAGATGCTAAACTAATTTTATATTATCTCTTAGAGAACTGGAATTTTTTCCTAGCTTTCTTCTGACCAAACTTCTTTCTTTCAACCATTCTTGGATCTCTTGTCAACAAACCAAAAGGCTTTAGAAGTTCACGATTTTTTTCATCAACTTCACATAATGCACGGGAAATCGCTAGTCGGATAGCTTCAACTTGACCAGTCATTCCTCCACCATACACATTTACAGTCATGTCAAATTTATTAACATTATCACATAAATTAAAAGGTTGGTTTATTTTGAATTGATGTGCAGAGGTTGGAAAATATTCTTTCCAATCTTTTGTATTAACAGTAAAGTTGCCTTTCCCCTTTTTTAAATAGATTCTTGCAACTGATGTTTTTCTTCTACCAATTTTATGTATAACAGCAGTATCCATTAATTAACTTTATTTAAATCGATTGATGATGGCTTTTGAGCCTCAAACTTATGATCAGAATCAGCGAAAACATAAAGGTTTCTAAAAAGATCAGCTCCTAACTTATTTTTAGGAAGCATTCCTTTGACCGATTTCTCTATAATAGAATTTGGATTTTTTTCAAACTGTTGTGTTGCATTCAATGATCTTTGACCACCAGGATAACCAGTGTATCTGATATATTTTTTTTGCTCCCACTTGTTTCCTGTAAGATTAATTTTCTTGGAATTGATAACGATAACATTATCACCGCAATCAACATGAGGAGTAAAATTAGGTTTATGTTTACCTCTTAATAAAATAGCAACCTTAGAAGCTAATCTACCTAAATTTTGTCCATCAGCATCTACCAAAACCCAGTTCTTAATAACTGTTTTTTTGTTTGCTGAAATTGTTTTAAAACTTACTGTATCCAAAATTCTGTTTTTTTCTATCTCTTAAAAGAGCATGCAAATCTACAATTATATATTTTATTAGCAAATAGATAAAGAAATTTTTTTTCTTGAAGGACTTTATCAGGTTATTAGTGTGCTTCTAGCCAGTTTAATCCATAATTTAAATCAACGGTAAGAGGAACATTTATTTCGAATGCTTTTTCCATTTCATTTTTTGTTAATTCTATCATCTCATTCAATTCAGGTTTAAAAACATCAAAAACTAATTCATCATGTATCTGTAAAAGCATCTTACTTTTATAATTTCCTTTAGATAATCTTTTCTGAATATTTATCATTGCTATTTTTATGATGTCTGCTGCACTTCCTTGTACAGGTGCATTAATAGCATTTCTTTCTGCAGCACCTCTAACCACACTATTTTGAGAATTGATACCCTTTAAATATCTTCTCCTGCCCAAAACGGTTTCCACATAACCATTATTTCTAGCATATGAAATTTGATTATTCATGTATTGTTTGAGTTTTGGATATTTTTCAAAATATTTTTCAATCAGTTCTTTAGATTCTGTTCTGTTAAGATTTGTTTGATTACTTAAACCAAAAGCAGAAACTCCATAGATAATACCAAAATTTACAACTTTAGCGTTTGACCTTTGTTCTTTTGACACTTGATTTAACGGTACATTAAAAACTGCAGAGGCTGTTGAGGCGTGAATATCTTCCTTGTTCTTAAAAGCATTCATCATATTTTCTTCATTACTAAGTGATGCTATAATTCTTAACTCAATTTGTGAGTAATCTGCAGCCATTAAAAAATAATCTTTGCTTCTAGCAATGAATGCTTTTCTAATCTCTCGTCCTCTATTTGTTCTTATTGGAATATTTTGGAGATTTGGGTTAATACTGCTTAGCCTCCCTGTGGATGCAACAGTTTGCACATACTCTGTATGAATTCTATTTGTAGATTTATCGAGTTGTTTAGGAAGTGAGTTAATGTATGTATTAAGCAATTTCGAAATACTTCTGAATTTTAAAACTAATTTCACTAAATCACTCTTTGATGAAAGTTCGTTTAAAACTTCTTCTGACGTTGAGTACTGCCCAGTTTTGGTTTTTTTTGGATTACTGATTATTTTCATTTTGTCAAATAAAACCTCACCAAGCTGTTTGGGAGATGAAATATTAAATTTTCCCCCAGCTAATTCATATATTTGTATTGTAATTTCTTCCAAGTTGTTGGTTGTTTTTTCTGACAATTTTTTCAAAAACTTTACGTCTAAATTTATTCCTTCAATTTCCATTTTGGCTAGGGTTTTTAAAAGTGGAATTTCAATTTCGTTGTAAAGCTTAATCTGATTAAACTTCTCTAAATCTAATTTTAACAAATTTTTCAACTTATATGTGAGGCATGAAACTTCGAAATCCTTTAATTCCTCAAACTTCTTATTTACAGAAATATTGAGATAATTATTTGATAAATTAATTAAATCATGACTTATATCTGGATTAATTAAATAATGTGCAAGTTTTATATCAAAGATATCACCAAGAATGGTAATGTTCTTCTTGCATAGAGCTTTAATGTCAAATTTCAGATCGTTTGATATTTTAGCTACTTTATCATTCTCAAAAAATATTTTGATTAATTCGTCAAATTTTTTAATATCACTTTTTAAAACATAGCAAACATCATTTTGCCAACAAAATGAAATGGATTTTAATGTTATTTCATAATCTCCGTTTTTTTCAGTGTTCAAATGATAGCTTACTTCGACTTGTTGTTCTAATTTTTTTAAGAATAATTTAGCAGAAATATCAGATTCTATGTATTGATATATTACATTTAATTTATTCTTATCATCGTTTTTAAAATTATTTTCAAAAAGGTTAAATTGTCCAAAGCCAGGGTTCAAATCAAAATTATTTTCCTTCTCTATTTTTTGTAATTCAGATTTATATTTTTCATTGTTTTTTAATAAAATTGAATTTAAAGAGTTGACAATTCGTCTAAATTCTAGTTCTACAAATATTTCCCTGGCTTTATCTAGATTAGTAACATTGAATTCTAATTCTTCAATATTATAATTGATAGGAACATCAGTGATTATTGTTGCTAATTTTTTTGAAAGAATACCAAGTTCTTTATTTTGTTCAATTTTTTCTTTAAGTTTTCCTTTTAATTCAGAGGTATTTTGCAGTAGGCCTTCTAATGAACCAAATTGTTTTAAGAATTTTTTTGCTGTCTTATCTCCAACACCAGGTAAACCAGGTATATTATCTACTGAATCTCCTTTCATAGCTAAAAAATCAATAACCTGAGAGGTTTGACAAATTTCAAATTTTTCTAGAACTTCACTGACACCCCAGGTTTCATAACCTCCTCCAAAAACTGGACGATACATATAAGTTGACTCATCAACAAGTTGAGCAAAGTCTTTGTCTGGCGTTACCATATATGTTTCAAAATTTTCAGATTTTGCTTTTTTTGCAATTGTTCCTATAATATCGTCAGCCTCATAACCTTCTTTAACTAAAATGGAAATATTGAGAGATTTTAAAATTTCTTCAATGATGGGAACTGAAATTTTGATTGCTTCAGGTGTTTCATCACGATTAGCTTTATATTGATCAAATATTTTGATTCTGTCATGACTACCACCTTTGTCAAAGCAAACTGCTAAATAATCAGGGCTTTCTCTTTTTATAACATCAAAAAGAGAATTAGTAAAACCTAAAATTGCAGAAGTGTCTAGGCCTTTAGAATTTATTCTTGGATTTTTAATAAATGCGTAATATCCTCGAAATATTAAAGCATAGGCGTCAATCAGAAATAATCGTTTTTTTTTATTCATTTATCCCTGTTTGTGATAATATCGGGAGTTAAAATTTAAATTGCCTTTTTTGTCATATTGAGTCATACTAAAACCATTCTGTATTGAAAATGCACCTGTATCCCCCTTTTTGTTTAATGCAATATAACCTACCTGAAAGTTTTTATAATTACTATTGGGTTTCTTAACAATTCGCTCAACAGCAATTTGACAAGCATCACTAGGAGAATACCCTTGTCTCATTAATTCAACAACTAAAAAGCTGCCAACTGTTTTTAAAACCTCTTCACCTAATCCCGTCGCAACCGCGCCACCAACTTCATTATCAATAAATAATCCTGAACCAATAATAGGAGAATCACCTACTCTTCCTTGCATTTTATAAGCTAATCCACTTGTAGTACAACCTCCGCTTATATTTTGGTATTTGTCTATTGCCAGCATTCCTATTGTATCATGATTTTCTATATTAATAATAGGTTTATATTCTTCATTTTCCTTCCACTTAATCCAGTCTTTTTTTGACTTTTCGGTTAATAGGTTTTCCTTTTTAAAACCCATTGAAACAGCAAATTTTTTTGCTCCGTCACCAGCTAACATTACGTGTGGAGTTTTTTCCATTACCATTCTTGCAACAGAGATGGCGTGCTTGATCTCCTGAAGATAAACAACAGAGCCACAATTTCCATAATAATCCATAATACATGCATCAAGAGTAACATTTCCTTCTCTATCAGGAAGCCCCCCAATTCCAACGGATTGACCTTCTTTATTTGCTTCTTCAATTCTACACCCTTGTTCAACAGCATCAAGTGAATTTCCGCCAGAGGATAAAATCTCCCATGCTCTTTTAGTAGCATTTTTAACATCCCAGGTTGCAATAACTATGGGAAAGTTTGACAAACCATTGTCTGAATAAGTTTTATCAATTTTAAGACCGAGTCCAAGTGAAGCAATCCCAGTGCTTTTAATAAAACTTCTTCTATTCATTTTAAATTAATTTTTGTTTAGATAAAATTTGTTTAGTAGTAATTGAATAAACGAGTAGAAATACAAAACATAAAACAGCTACCCAGTATGAGGTTATCATCCCAAAAATATCAGCCAGTTTTCCTTGAAGGGGAGGTATAATTGCTCCACCAAGTATCATCATCACTAAAAAAGATGAGCCTTGAGAAGTATATTTTCCAAGACCGGTAATACTTAATGAAAATATACAAGGCCACATTATAGAGCAAAAAAGACCGCCAGTTAAGAATGCAAATAAAGCTATTTCACCAGAACCAAATATTCCGATTAACATGGCAATAACGCCAAGTAAACTGAATATCGCCATGATTTTTAAAGCATTATCTTTAGCTAAGTAAAAACCAATAATTTGAATAACAATTAACAATGAAAATATTCCTATTTCTGAAAGTGTCAGAGGATTGCTAAATGCATTTACTGCTATTACCACACCAAATGCTATAAATGGTGTAATAAATAAAAGAATCTTTTTGAGAGATTCTGAAATATCAAAAGCTCCAATCGATCCAGTCCACCTACCAATCATTAATCCACCCCAATACAATGCAATATATTTTGCACTTTGAGCCTCATCAAGAACAGGAAGTCCTATCGCGTTTATCCCATCACCAATATCTGCCTTTAATAATTCACCAAGATTACTTTGAATAGTAACTTCTACACCTACATAGGTAAATATAGCAAGCATTCCCCAAGCAAGTTGTGGGTATTTTAAAGCTCCCCATCCCTCAGAACTTTTACTTGCCGAAGAATTAGCTCTGAATACGAGCGCAAAAACAGAAATCAGACAGATTAATGTTAAAATTAATCTTGTTATTTCTAAATTTTCAACTGAGCTATTTTCAAATGCAGGAGTGTAAGAATAGAAAATCCAGCCAAAGCAAAGGGTCATTATCAAAGTCATAACAATCAACATTGTTTTAGCTTTTGATGCAGACTCAAAGGGTTCATCATTTTTAGCGTCGGGAAGTTTTTTTGACAAGTAGAAAAATCCAGCAACTAATAAAAAAGCTATTGCAACTGCAATATATAAACTTTGAACAGAGCTTAGTTCAATAATATCCCAGTTAACCTCAGAAGCTGAATCAAATAAAACAAAAGCAATTAGAATTGGTCCGATGGCAGTTCCGAAGGAATTCACTCCACCTGCTAAATTAAGCCTATTAGATCCAGTAGAAGGGTCTCCCAGCGATACTGCAAAAGGATTTGCTGCAGTTTGTTGAAGTGAAAAACCAAGTCCAATAATAAATAAAGCGAATAAGACATAATAAAAGACTTGGGTATCCCCTTGTTCAGCACCGTTTACTGACGGATACATTATTAGCGCTCCAAAAATTGAAATAATTAGACCATAAATAATTCCTTTTTTATAACCCCAGTTGTTTAAAATATCTTTTTTGGAATAACTTGACCATATAAATAAGATTAAAGCCCCTATGAAATAAGCCCCATAAAAGGCAAATTCGACTAGCTGAGCTTGAAATTGATCAATTTGAAAGTAGGTTTTACAGAAAGGAATAAATACACCATTAGATGCTCCAAAAAATCCCCAAAAGAAAAACACAGTTATTAAAGTAAATAATGCAGAATTATTTTGATTTTTCATGATTTAGAAAGGTTAGTTTATTTGTTCTAAAATAATAAAAACCTATGTATAATTAGATTCTTAAATTTTAAAGATTTTAACAATATATCTTAATTAATTGATTAACATTGATTTAGGTTAAACTTTTATCAAAATACTAAGCTTATAATCCAAATTTTTGAATATTGATTGAACGGGGTGTGGTCTAAAGAAATAAATCCAAGAAGTCATTAAATTCCTTCATCCTAGTATCTAAGAATTCTTCTTCCTCGAAATTTATTAATACATCTACTAAAGATCTGTATCTTTCAATATCAGTGTAAATTTCTTCTGCGTATCTATTTTTAGCTGAGTTACTAAAAGTACTGTAGTAAAATAGATTTTCCTGATATTTTGTAGCTATCTCATCAAATATTTTTCTAGCTTTTTCACCACTATTTAATCTGTAATATGAACTAATAAACGGCTCTAGGAGAGTGTAATATCCGAATTTATCAATTGGCAATTTTTGCATACAATTGTCAAGTATCTTTTCTGCGTCGGTAAAATTATTTTCTATTATCAACTGATCAACAAGTCTAAATAGATTGCTTCTGTATGTAATGCTGTTTTTTCTTGACTCTACATCTAAATATATATCAATTTCACTATCTGTACCCCAATTCCATTTATCTATTATACTAGTCATCTTTTCAGAATCAATCATACCCATCTCGTAGGGTTTTAATTGATCAATTGGGGTTTTTATTGGCACCAATTTATAACACATTCCATCTAATTGTAAAAAATCTTTCATCCATAAGTAATCTTCGTCACCGAAGGCTCCACCGGTAAAATAAATAGGCCTTTCCCAATTATTGTTAGCTATTATGTCAAGCATAATCAATCTGTTTTTGTAAAGAGCTTGTGATTTGATTTTAATAAATATTTCATCTTCAATCAAATCTGAATATTTTTCCCCAACGATTTTATTTTTTAATACATTTTCAATATTTACAGGAATTCTAACGTTTTCAGTTGGCAAAAAATTTGCGTTATAGTCCTGGCTTCTTAACCCGGCAACTTCATATCCCTGTCTTTTTAGAATTTCACCATATTTGAAGTCCTTTTCATCTTGTGTTATAAAGTCTAAGAAAATGTCAACATCAACAGTATCTTGACTAATTTCTTCTTTAATTATATAATCCCTTGACCCATGTCTGTACTTTTCTGATGTTAAGCTTGAGGGAATAGGGTCACTTTCGTAAGCTTTTCTTTTCATTTGGTTAATGTACCAATCTGTACTAAGAAGGCTTGTATTAACCACTCGAATATCTGTTCTAATTCCTTCGATTTCTTGAGCATACCAGAGAGGAAAGGTATCATTATCCCCTATTGTGAATAGAATTGCATTTTCATCACAAGACTCCAGATAATTAACTGCCATTGCATATGCTGTATATCTGTTACTTCTGTCATGATCATCCCAGTTATTTATTGCTAAATTGAGGGGAACTAGTAAAAGACACAAAATAATCGGAATTATCATTATTCCTTTAACTTTAATTTTTCCAAAGAACTTTGATATGAAGTATGTTCCAAGACCGATGATTATTGAAAAAACATAGAAGGATCCAACAACTGAATAGTCTCTTTCTCTAGGCTCGAAGGGCCTTACGTTTGTGTAAACTTGAATCGCTAAACCCGTAAATACAAAAAATAATAATAGTATCCAGAAGTATTCTTTATTTGTATTATACAAGAAATATAACCCTAATAATCCTAGCATAAGTGGTAACAGAAAATATGTGTTTCTTGCTTTGTTTTCCAGAACATCAGTTGGTAAATTTTTTTGTGTTACTCCAAGATGCCATTCATCAATAAAATTTATTCCACTTATCCAGTTTCCATTCATATTCATTTTACCTTGAATATCATCTTGTCGGCCAGAAAAATTCCACATAAAATAACGCCAATACATATATCCGATTTGATAATCAAATAGATAATACAGGTTGCTTAGTATAGATGGTTTTTCGATATCTAAGAATTGACCATATTGTCTCAAAAAATTATGAAAGTCTTCATAATCAACCTCATTTTTATTAATTTTAGTTTTAAAATTTCTTACAAATTCAACTAATTCATTTTCAGAAATATATTTAGATTTTATTTTGAAATCCAAATAACCAGAATAATTCAGATAGTTTTTTGCATGCTCAGAACTCCACATTCTAGGTAATATAGATGCATGCTCAGAATTAAAATTCTGAACAGCATTTTTGTAATCATTCACTATAACATATTTATTATTATTTAAGTCCTTCTCGTATTTTGGATTATCATCTTTGTATGGCTTATTTTTATCTAATCCAGAATACTGATCGGAAAATAATGGCCCATAAAAAAGATAGGTTTTTGGATATTGTTCAAGATTATAGTAAGCTAAAAGTTCTCTTGCATTTGATGGATCGTTTTCATTAACTACAACATCAGCGTTTGCACGAATTGGTAAAATTAACCAAGATGAAAAACCAATAAAAATAAATAGGAAGCATAGAGTTATAGTGTTTGCCCTTACCATTCCTTTTTTTCTTGTATAGTCTATTAAAAAATAAAACACATAGACAATAACTATAAAAGCTACTAAAGTTCCTGAATTAAATGGTAGACCTAAATTATTTACAAATAAAAGTTCAATCGCACTGAAAAATTTTAATGTGTTAGGAAGTAATAATTTGAAGACACCCATTAGAATTGCTAATCCAATAATATTAATAATAAAAAATCCAATAATCGGGTTAAATTTTGTTGAATTTAAAATCCTCTTTTGATTTTTAAAGTAGTAAATCATGACTATTGCTGGGATTACAAGTAATCCCATGAAATGAACTCCAAACGATAGGCCAATAACAAAGCAAATAAGTAATAACCATTTATTGCCTCTTGAATTATGCATATCAGCTTCCCATCTTAATCCTAAATAAAAGATAACAGCCATAATCAGCGTAGCCATTGCATAAACCTCAGTTTCAACAGCGCTAAACCAAAAGGTATCTGTAAATGCGAATGCAAGAGATCCAACCATTGCAGATCCCGAAATTAATATTTGTTTATTTATTGAAGCTTCGCTGGTATCCGTTATTTTTTTAAGTATTAGTATTATTGACCAATACATGAATGAAATGGCAAGTGCACTAGCAAATCCACTCATTAAATTCATTGTAAAACCTATGTTTTCCTTTTCGAATGCAAAAATTGAAAAAATAGCTCCTAACATTTGATATAAGGGAGCTCCAGGGGGATGTCCTACTTGAAGTTTTGCTGATGTAGTTATGTATTCACCGGTATCCCAAAAACCAACTGTTGGCTCAGCAGTCAAATAATAAACGATAAAAGATATCAGAAAACAAATCCACCCGATGATTAAATTAAGTTTTCTATCGTTCATTTTTAAATTTTTTTCAAATGTATTAATAAAATACTCTTCTTAAGTTCAATTATTAAACATAATTAATGAAATTATATTGCTGAAATAAAATTTATTTTAAATTTGCAACCTCAATGGCCTATGGTGTAACTGGCAACACGTCTGGTTTTGGTCCAGAAGAGTCTAGGTTCGATCCCTAGTAGGCCAACAAAGAGCAAATATTAGCTAATGAAATAAATTATTGTATATTTGCACAACTGATTAATGAAAATATTATGAGGGGACCGAAAGTCCCCTCTTTTTATAGAATTATGTTAAAAGAAAAAATAGACTTATTATTATCTAATTGTTTTGATCAAAGACCTGATCTCTTTTTGATAGATTTTTCGATTTCTGAAAATAATGAGATTAGTGTTTCTATTGATGGGGATAATGGAGTAAAAGTTGAAGATTGTATGTTTATTAGTAGAGAAATTGAAGGGAATTTGGACAGGGATGAAATTGATTTTTCTCTTAAGGTGGCATCTTGCGGTGCAACATCACCCCTTATAAAAGCACGTCAATACTCTAAACATTATGGTAGAACCCTTTCAATTAAAACATCAGATGACCAGTTTGAAGGTAAGTTAACCAGTGCTAATGAAAAGTTTATAAATATTGTTTGGAAAGTAAGAGAGCCCAAACCGATAGGAAAAGGAAAAGTCACAGTAGAAAAATCAATTCATATTGATTACAATCAAATAAAAGAAGCAAAAGTTAAAGTAAAATTTTAAAATATGGATAATTTAACGCTAATTGAATCATTTTCAGAATTTAAAGATGATAAGTTAATTGACAGAGTTACACTTATGGCTATATTGGAGGAAGTATTCAGATCTGCACTTAGAAGGAAGTATGGTGATGATGAAAATTTTGATATTATTATCAACCCAGACAAAGGAGATTTAGAGATATGGAGAAACAGAATTGTTGTTGAGGATAATAATGTTGAAGACGATAATATTGAAATTGGATTAACTGAGGCAAGAAAAATTGAGCCTGATTTTGAGGTTGGAGAAGATGTTTCAGAGGAGGTAAAATTAATTCATCTTGGAAGAAGGTCAATCTTGGCTTTACGTCAAAACTTAACAGCTAAGATTCATGAGCATGATAATACAAATGTGTACAAAAAGTTCAAGGATCTTGAAGGTGAAATATATACTGCTGAGGTTCATCACATAAGACACAAGGCAATTATTTTATTAGACGATGAAGGAAATGAATTAGTGATGCCAAAAGACAGACAAATTCCTTCAGATTTTTTTAGAAAGGGAGATAATATAAGGGGTATTATTGAAAGCGTTGAACTTATTGGGACTAAGCCATCTATTATTCTTTCAAGAACCTCTCCAGTTTTCTTGGAGAAATTATTTGAACAGGAAATTCCAGAAGTTTTCGATGGTTTAATCACAATAAAAAAGGTAGTAAGAATTCCAGGTGAAAAAGCTAAAGTCGCAGTAGATTCATACGACGATAGAATTGATCCTGTTGGAGCATGTGTCGGTATGAAGGGTTCAAGAATTCACGGTATCGTTAGGGAGTTGGGTAATGAGAATATAGATGTTATAAATTACACAAACAACCTTCAGTTGTTTATCACTAGATCATTAAATCCTGCCAAAATTAATTCTATGAAAATTGATGAAGAGAATAAAAGAGTTGAGGTGATTTTAAACCCTGAGGAAGTTAGTAAAGCTATTGGAAGAGGAGGTCATAATATTAGATTAGCAGGTCAATTAAGCGGATATGATATAGACGTATTCAGAGAGGGTGCTGAAGAGGACGTTGAATTAACAGAGTTTTCTGACGAAATTGATTCATGGATTATTGAAGAATTAGCTAAAGCAGGTCTTGATACAGCTAAAAGTGTTCTGGAACAAGAAACCGAAGATTTGGTAAAAAGGACAGATTTGGAAGAAGAGACAATTAACGAGGTTTTAAAGATTCTGAAAGAGGAATTTGAGGATGAAAAATAACTAAGGCTTAAATGGCAGATACAATAAGGTTAAATAAAGTTTTAAGGGAATTAAATATTTCCATTGACAGAGTAGCAGATTTTTTGGAATCTAAGGGCCATACTATTGAAAAAAGACCAACAACTAAAATTTCAAAAGATCTTTATAGCCTTTTATGTGATGAGTTTCAAATTGACGCTGATAAAAAAATTGCATCAAAAGAAGTTGTTGAGGCAAAAAATAAAGAAAAAGAAGAGTTAAGGGAAAAACAAGAGCGTCACCAAGAAGAATCTGTAAAACCACGTTCAGAAATTATAAAGGCTTCATCAAAGGTAGTTCAGTTTAAAAAAATTGGCAAAATTGATCTAGGAACAAAAAAAGAAACCGAAAAAATTGAGAGTTCAGAGCAAATTAGTAGTTTACCAAATGAAAAAGAAACCCAGGAATCTAAACTTGAAAATGTAAAGAAAGATAATTACAAAAAACTTTCAGGGCTAAAATCAACAGGTGAAAAAATTGATCTAAATCAATTTAACAAAACAGAATCAGCTGAATCTGCCCCGAAGTCTAAGAAAAGAAGAAGGAGGATTATTTCAAAGCAGGATGATCCAAGTCAAAATAAAAACACGAGTTTTAAGGCTAAACAAAAAGACAGATTCAAAAGACCAACGAAAGAAGAACCAAGCGAAGAGGAGGTTCAACAGCAAATTAAAGAGACACTTGAAAAATTACAAGGAAAATCTTCAAAGGGTAAAGCTGCAAAATACAGAAGAGATAAAAGAGATCAACACAAGCAAAAGTCAGAAGAAGAATTAGCTGCGCTTGAAGAAGATAGTAAGGTGCTAAAGGTAACTGAATTTGTTACTGCTAGTGAAATTGCAACAATGATGGATGTCTCTCCAACTGAAATAATCTCAGCTTGTATGACTTTAGGAATGATGGTTACATTAAATCAAAGACTGGATGCAGAGACACTCTCCATTGTTGCAGAAGAGTTTGGATATAAAGTTGAATTTGTTGCCGCTGAAATTGAAGAGGAAAATATTGAAGTTGAAGATTCCGCTGAAGATCTTGAACATAGACCCCCTATAGTAACAGTAATGGGTCATGTTGACCATGGTAAAACTTCTTTACTTGATTACATAAGAAAAGAAAATGTTATTGCTGGTGAGTCGGGGGGAATAACACAGCATATTGGCGCATATGCAGTAGAATTACAGGATGGTCAAAAAATAACATTTTTAGATACACCTGGTCACGAGGCATTTACTGCAATGAGAGCTAGAGGAGCTCAGGTCACTGATTTAGCTATAATTGTTGTTGCAGCAGATGATGATATTATGCCTCAAACTAAAGAGGCTATTTCTCATGCTCAGGCAGCATCTGTTCCTATTGTTTTTGCGATTAATAAAATTGATAAACCCAATTCAAATCCTGATAAGATTAAAGAAGGTCTTTCGAACATGAATTTACTGGTTGAGGATTGGGGAGGAAAAATTCAATCACATGATATTTCCGCCCTTAAGGGTGATGGAGTTAATGAATTGCTAGAAAAAGTATTACTTGAAGCTGAATTATTAGAGTTAAAGGCTAACCCAAATAAAGATGCAGGTGGAACTGTTGTTGAGGCATTTTTAGATAAGGGAAGAGGTTATGTTTCTACAATTTTGGTACAGACAGGAACTTTAAAAATTGGTGATTTTGTGCTCGCTGGCAAAAACAGTGGAAAAGTAAAGGCAATGCATGATGAAAGAGGAAATGAGGTTAAAGAAGCAGGTCCGTCAATACCAATTTCTATACTTGGATTAGATGGTGCCCCCCAAGCAGGTGATAAATTTTCTGTTTTTTCTGACGAGAGAGAAGCAAAACAAATTGCTAATAAAAGAACACAGTTGCAACGTGAGCAAACGGTCAGAACACAGAAACATATTACTCTTGATGAAATTGGAAGAAGAATTGCACTTGGCGAATTCAAAGAGTTAAATATTATTCTTAAAGGAGACGTAGATGGTTCTGTTGAAGCTTTAACAGATTCACTTCAAAAATTATCAACTGAAGAGATACAAGTTAATATAATCCACAAGGCCGTTGGAGCTATCACTGAAAGTGATGTTTTATTAGCATCAGCTTCTGATGCCATAGTTGTTGGTTTTAATGTTCGACCAATGGGTAATGCTAGACAAATTGCCGATAAAGAACAAATTGATATTAGAACCTATTCGATTATTTATGATGCAATAAATGATGTTAAGGATGCAATGGAAGGTATGTTATCACCTGAGTTTAAAGAAGAAATTACTGGTTTGTGTGAAATTAGAGAGACTTTTAAAATATCTAAAGTTGGAACTATTGCAGGATGTATGGTTACTAAAGGAAAGATTATTAGAAATTCAGAAATAAGATTAATCAGAGAGGGTGTTGTTATTTTCACTGGATCTTTATCGTCTCTAAAGAGGTTTAAAGATGATGCCAAAGAGGTCACAAAAGGTTACGATTGTGGGTTACAGTTAAAAGATTATAATGACATTAAGGTTGGTGATGAAATTGAAGGCTTTATTAATGTAGCTATTAAGAAAAAAATCTAATTTAACTCAGGTATACTTTCATCTTCTAGTTCATCGATCTCATCCATTATTTCATTTAGCTCTGGACGAAAAATAAAAGCGCTTCTAAATTTTTTCCTTATATCCATAAGTTGTTTATCAGCCTCAAGTTGATTGAAAAAATTTCCGACCCATATTTTATAATTAGGAGTTTCGTATATAATGTTTACGGATGAATCTTTAAAAATCTCGATGTATTCTTTCATTATTGATTCAGCATTTTCTCTGTCTCCATTATAAATTTGTATTCTGAGATTTTGAATTTTACCGTTTAATTCTTTCTTTAATTTAATGATACTATCAAGTCTATTATTTTGATTAATTGTTACTTTACCGGCTTGACCAAGTATCGGAAATGATGAAATTAATAAGCAAAAAAATAAGATTCTCATTTTTTTTTTTTTTGTAAAAAATTTGATTTGATTTAGCTTCAAATGAAAGAAATAATTTTTTTATTTAGAATCAATATAAATTAGTATTTTACTAATAATATTAGCAAATTTATGAATAAAAAAAACATTTTAGATGTTATTTTTGTGGATGATTTTTAACAGGTGATTTTTGAATGGATTCAAAAAAAAATAGAAGAGGATTTTCAATACTTAAGTTTAATCAACTAACCTCCCTAAAAACGACAATGTATCGTTCAATTTTTTTCGCCCTTTTTTTATTTTTTAGTTTATCAATTCTTGCACAGGACGCTGACCCTGTTGCTGGAAAAGCCCTTTTCAACACGAACTGTGCCTCTTGCCATAAATTAGATAAAAAAATGACAGGACCTGCCTTAAGGTATGTCGAAAAAAGATTGTCCGAGGACGAAGGACTAGACAGGCAATGGCTTTATTCATGGATTAGAAATAGCTCTGCCATGATTAAGTCTGGTGATGCTTATGCTAATAAAATTTATGAGGAGTATAATAAGTCAGCAATGACAGCTTACCCTCAACTTACCAACACAGATATTGATAATATCCTGGCATATACTGCTCAAGATAAAGTTGTGCCAAAGCCTGCAGCCGTAGTTGCTGCAGTAAACACTGGCCCCTCAAACGGACTTGGTCTTACTGATGAAATTATTTTAGGTGTATTTACTGTATTGTTTTTATTACTATCTATTGGATTGGTAGTTGTTACAAAAACATTAAGAACACTTGCTGAATTAAAAGGTGTTAAACTCAGAGAAAAGAAAAAAACTAAGCCAATCTGGAAAGCCTATTTGGAGAATCAGTTCTTGATGTTATGTACAGCAATATTATTTTTGCTTGTTAGCGCATATGGTTTCTATGGATGGACAATGCAGGTTGGTGTAAATCAGGGATATATGCCTGTACAGCCAATTCATTATTCTCACAAAATTCATTCTGGAGATAATAAAATTGATTGTAATTATTGTCATTCTTCTGCCAGAGTTAGTAAGCATTCCGGTATCCCATCACTTAACATATGTATGAATTGTCATAAAAGTATTTATGAGTATAATGGTGAAACAACTGAAGAATACACTAAAGAATTTTATGATGCAGAAATTAAAAAATTATACAAGGCTGTAGGATGGGATGATGAGGCCCAAGAGTATACTGGAGTTACTTACCCCGTAAAATGGGTAAGAATTCATAATTTACCAGATTTCGCTTATTTTAATCATTCACAACACGTAAATGTAGCTGGTATTGAATGTCAGACTTGTCATGGCCCTGTAGAAGAAATGGAGATAATGTATCAACACTCTCCTTTAACTATGGGTTGGTGTATAAATTGTCATAGAGAAACTAATGTTAAAATTAAAGACAATGAATATTATGATAGAATTCATGCAGAGTTGTCAAAAAAATATGGAGTCGAAGAATTAACAGCTGCTCAAATGGGTGGACTAGAATGTGGTAAATGTCATTATTAATTAGATAAAATTATTTATGTCAAATAATAAAAAATATTGGAAAAATTTAGCAGAACTTAATTCTGCTAATAATGATGTATTTGACGAACTACAAAACAAGGAATTTGTACAAGAAATTCCGGTTGATGAGTTTTTATCTGATAAAGATAATCTTGCCAATAGTTCAACTTCAAGAAGAGATTTTCTTAAATATATTGGTTTTAGCACTGCCGCAGCAACATTGGCAGCATGCGAAGGCCCGGTAGTTAAGTCTATCCCTTATGTTGTACAGCCAAAAGAAATTATTCCTGGAATCGCAAACTATTATGCAACAACTATTGGAAACGGTTACGATTTCGCTAATATTCTTATTAAAAGTAGAGAGGGTAGACCTATAAAAGTCGAAAAAAATAAGTTAGCACCAGATTCAAAATCGGCTAATGGAAGAGTACACGCGTCTATACTTGATCTTTATGACAATGCTAGATTAGCGCAACCAACGAAGGACAATATGCCTATTTCGTGGTTTGGATTTGAATATGAAACAAAGTCTGAACTTGAGAAAATTTCAGCAAGTAATAAAGAAATTGTTTTATTGACTCAGACATTTGCAAGTCCTTC
>TARA_B100001175_G_scaffold63789_1_pt1 | contig 17626 bp, 12 predicted proteins | sample TARA_B100001175 | Tara Oceans TARA_B100001175
TATAATTACATAAATATTGCTTAGTTTAGAAAATAAAAATGTAGGTATGACTATGGATAAAATAATTATTATTCCACCCATTGTTGGTGTTCCTTTTTTTACTTTTTCACCAGAAAGCCCTAACTTTCTTATTGATTCTGAAAACTGATTTTTATTTAAAAAAGAAATTATATATTTTCCAAAAACCATACTAATTAAAAGAGATAGAACTGAAGCCATTCCAGCTCTAAATGATATATATTGAAATACTCCAGCCCCGTAAAAATCAAAAGTCTTATCTAAGTAATCAAATAAATGATAAAGCATAATTATGTATTCATTAAATTTAATATTCTATTAATAACCAATTTATCATCAAATGGATATTTTATTTCTTTAATTTCTTGATAATCTTCATGTCCTTTGCCAGCAATTAAAATTATATCATTTGATTGAGCATTAAATATTGTAGATTTTATTGCAGATTTCCTATCAACATTTATAATTAGTTTTTTTTTATTTTTTATTCCTAATTTAATATCATTAATTATATTAAGTGGATCTTCATTTCTTGGATTATCAGTAGTTAGTACAATTTCATCACTATATTTTGAAGCTATTTCACCCATAAAAAATCTTTTTTTCTTATCTCTATTACCACCAGCACCAAATAGAGATATAATTTTCCCTTTAATTTTAAATTCTTTTATTGTTTTTAAAACATTTTCAAGAGCATCAGGCGTATGAGCGTAATCAATAAGAATTGATGGTCCGATTCTATTTTTTATTAATTCAAATCTTCCTTTAGGACTTTCCAATTGCGATATATACTTTAACAAATTTGATTTTTTAATTCCAAGAATAATTGAACCAGCATAAACACATAATATATTATAAGCATTAAACTTACCCTTCAATTTAACAAATATATCCTGATTATCTATTTTTAGTTTTAATCCTTCGATAGAATTATTTATAATTTTTGTTGAGAATTCTGAATCTTTTTTTATACCATAATAATATTTTGTTGCAAAACAATTTTGTAAAATATAATTTGATCTTTTATCATCATTATTAACTAGAGCTATTGATTTTTCATCTAATAGATCAAATAATTTCTTTTTTGAATCTATATAATTTTTAAAGTTTAAATGATAATCCAAATGATCATGAGAAATATTAGTAAAAATACCAGCTTTAATTTTTATACCATATATTCTTAATTGATCAATTGCATGAGAACTTGCTTCCATAAAACAATACTTACATTTTTGATCAACCATTTTACTTAAATAATAATTTAACTCTATAGAGTCAGGAGTGGTCAATTTTGATGTATATGTTTTATCATTAATTTTATTTTCAATAGTTGTTAACATTCCTACTTTAATGTTCATGCTCATAAATAATGAATAAAATAAACTTACTACTGTTGTTTTTCCATTTGTTCCTGTAACCATTATAACATTTATTCTATTAGATGGATTATTATAAAAATTAGAAGCAACTATTCCTTGTGCTTTTTTTGTATTTTTAACTAAAATATATGTGATTTTTTTATCTATTTTGTTTGGGGATTTTGAACAAATAACAACTGAAGCTCCATTTTCTATAGCTTGATCAATAAAATCATGACCATCTAAATCATTACCAATAATTGCCACATAAATAAAGTTTTTCTGAACCTTTCTAGAATCATTTACTATTCCATCTATAAGAGTTTTTTTTTCGCCATAAATACTAATTTCATTTAGACCAGATAGAATTTGATTCATTTTCTTTTTCATCTTAAGCTCAAGTGAATGGTTGAATAATTTTTTATATTTTTTCCAGGTAAAATAGATTGATTTTTAACTCTTCCAGATCCAGAAAAATTAACTTTTAATCCCCTTTTTTCTAATAGATATAGAGCATCCCTATAAGTCATTCCAATAACATTAGGTATTAAATTAATTCCTGGTTTGTTACTCTCCCAAGAAATTGAATTATCAATTACTTTTGTTTTTACCCAATCATCGTCAGTATTTGAATGATTTGAAATACCAAAATAATTCGATATATCAATTAAATCATTTCTAAACCCAGATCTGATTAATGGGAAATTATTATTTGTAATTTCAGTTTTTTGAAATTCATTAAAGACGTTGTGATCTGTTAATAATATTCTATCAGAAATTTCACGAAAAACTGGTGCAGCTACATCACTACCATAAATTCTATAATTTTTTGGTTCATCAATAACTACTATACAACTAAACTGAGGTTTATCAGAAGGAAAAAAACCTACAAAAGAAGTATAATATTTATTCACATATCTTCCATTGATTACTTTTTTTGCAGTACCTGTTTTTCCAGCAATTTTATAATAACTATTATTAATATTTTTAGCAGTTCCTCTTTCAACTACTCCTTCTAATAAAAGTTTTGCTTTTTGAATTGATTTATTTGAAGCAATTTTATCTTCAAATATTTCAGTATCAAATTCTTCAATTACATTATTTGCTTTAATTATTTTCTTTACAATTATAGGTTTGACAAATCTTCCATTATTTGCAATTGCATTATAAAAACTAAGTGTTTGTAATGGTGTTACTTTTAGTTCATAACCATGTGCCATCCAAGGTAAAGATACTTTGCTCCAAGAAGAATCATTTGAGTTTTTAATAAATGGCTTACCATATCCAATCATTTGAAAATTCAAATCTTTACTTAAACCAAATTTATTAATATAGTTTAAAAACTTACTTGGAGAATCCTTAAACTGATCTTCAATAAGTTTAGCTACACCAATATTAGAACTTTGTTCAAAAATATCTTTAACTGTAATTTTCCCATATCCTCCTTCCTTATGATCCTTCATAATTTCAGTATAAAATTTATACTCTCCTTTACCTGTGTCAACAGTATCTATTAACTCTAATCTAGAATCTTCAAATAGCGCTAACATACTTGCAAGCTTAAAAGTCGACCCTGGTTCTCTTGACCCCTGTGATCCAATTGCATAATTATATAATTCAAGATACTCCCCTTTTGAATTTCTACTTAAATTTGAAATGGCTTTAATTTCTCCAGATTTTACATCCATGATTATTGTACATCCATATTCAGCATTATTGCTTATTAGACCATTTAATAATGCTGTTTCAGCAATATCTTGAATATTAATATTTATTGTTGTTAAGACATCAAATCCATTTTCAGGGTTTACTTCATTTCCATCAAATACTGGCTTCCAATTATTTCCTGCAATTTTTTGGTATAAAGCTTTTCCATCTTTTCCAATTAAATAATTATTAAAACTATATTCTAAACCAACTGTACCATTGTAATTTTCATCTACTGAACCTATTGTCCTATAACCTAATTTAGAAAAGGGCCTATATCTTTTTTCAATCTTTTCAAAAATAACTCCTCCTTTTAATCTACCTTCATTAAAAATTGGCCATTTTGATAAAATTTCTTTTTCTTCATAATTAATTCTTTTCCTATTAAGGATAAGATATTTTTTACCCGAATCTTTCGCTTTTTTAATTAATGATTTATAAGATTCTTTACTCCTATCATTAAAAAAATTTGAAAGAAGCAGGCTTAAAGAATCTATTTTTTCAGTAAATAAAGAATTACTTACTATTGATGGGTCAAATGCTACCTTATAAAAAGGTAATGAAGTTGCTAAAATACTTCCGTCATCTGATAAAATACTTCCTCTATTTGCTTTAATATCTAATAAGGAAAGATTCATATTTTCAGAAATTTTATTCCAATGATTACCTTCTTTAAATTGAAGAATAAATATTCTATAAATTATTAATGAAGAAAAAAGAACAACTACTAGAAAACTAATTTTTGCATTAAATAAGATTGATTTTTTTATATTCATTTATTTAAAATAATTTTTTCTGGTGGAACTTTAGATGATTCTAATCCTATTTTTTTTACTCTTTTTAATACTTCAGATTCTTTTTTAGAAAACATATAGTTATTTTTTATTGTTATAAAGTATGTTCTTAACTCTTCAACTTCTTCTTCCATTTTATTTATTTCTCTAATTTTTTTTTCAACAAAATGTTGATTTCCTATATACATTAATACAAAAAAAAGAACATAAAATATTTTAACCACATAATTATTTGAAAGTGAATCAATTAAATTCTTTCCATAAGAGTTTTTAGAATAATTTGATAATATTTGTTTTATAAAATTCATATTATTTCTCCTATTCTAAGTTTAGCACTTCTTGACCTAGGATTTTTTATTATCTCTTTATTTGAAGGAGTAATAGGTTTTTTAGAAATAGATTTAAAAATCTTGATTTGATTACCATAAAAATCTTTCTCTGCCTCACCTATAAAATTCCCCTTATTTATAAAATTTTTAATTAATCTATCTTCTAACGAATGATAAGATATAATAACCAATCTTCCTTTTTTATTTAAAGTTATTTTAGACTGTAAAAGCAGATCTTTTAAGGAATTTATTTCATCATTTATTTCTATTCTAATTGCTTGAAATACCTTTGCATAATATTTTTCTTCTCTATTTTTTTTTGCAAAAGGTTTAATTGTATTTATCAGATCTATAGTTTTTTCAATTTTCTTCTTCTTTCTATTTATTATAATGGAATTTGATAATTGTATTGAGTTTCTTATCTCACCATATTTACTAAATACATTTATTAATTGATCTTTCTTGTAAGTATTTAATAAATCAACAGCACTAAATTCTAAATCATTATTCATTCTCATATCGATTTTTTTATCTCCTTTAAATGAAAACCCCCTTTGATTTGAGTTAATTTGATGAGATGAAATGCCTAAATCTGCTAATATTCCATCAACTTTACTTAATCCATTAATTTTCAAATGATTTCTAAAAAATCTAAAATTTGATTTGATAAAATGAAAAGATTTATTTTGAATTTTTTTTACATTTTTTATTACATCTTTGTCAACATCAAAAGCAAAAAGAGAACCATTCGAGGATAATTTGTTAAGTATAAATTTAGAATGTCCACCACCTCCAAAAGTAAGATCTACATATATACCATTAGGCTTTATATTTAGTCCATTTATACTTTCCTTTAGCATTACTGGAATATGATAGTCCATATTTTTTAATCATCAAGGTATTTTTGAGCTAATTCAGAATAAGTTTCTGAATCATTTATTAAATATTTTTTATATATTTTATTATTCCATATTTCAATAACATTTCCCATTCCACAAATAATTGCCTTTCCATCAATTTTTGCATGAGTTAACATATTCTTTGGAATAAGAAATCTTCCATTATTGTCTAGCTCAACCTGCACTATACTACTAAAGAAATTTCTTTTTAGTTTTCTTTGTTCTGTATTGAATTCATTTAAAGACGAAATTTTATTATGAAGTTTTTTATATTGGTTTAAAGGATAAATAATAAGATTGGGTTCAAACCCTTTCCTTATAACAATCTGCCTGATAGAAGCTGCAGGTAGATTTGATTTTAACTTTGAAGGCAAAACCAATCTACCTTTAGCATCTAACTTGCACTCAAATTCGCTTGTAAAAAAAGTCATAACTGTGAGTGTCAAAATATAAACCACTTAATAACAAATTTAGTAAATGTTTTACATTTTACACCACTTTATACCACTTTATACCACTTATTTTTAAAAATATTATTTATTCCTATATGATAAAAAATCTAAGAGAATATAAAAAGCTGATTTATATTTAGAAGATTTGAAATTATCTATTATTTTTTTTGAATTTTTAATATAAAAATTCATTTTATCAATTGAATAATCAACTCCACCCATTTTTTTAACAAAATTCAATATATATTCAAAATCTCTTTTTTCTTTAATTGCATTTAAAACTCTTTTTTTATCCAAGTATGAGGATTTATTAATTGAATAAATTATTGGAAGAGTTAATTTTTTTTGTAATATATCATTAGAAATAGGTTTTCCTGAGTCAGAATTAATGTAAGGAAAAAGATCATCTTTTATTTGAAAAGCTAAACCTAAATTCAACCCTAATTCTTTTAATCTTTTTTGATCTTTAATACTCTTTGAACTAGATATTGAACCCATTTCACAACAGGCAATAAATAAACTGGCAGTTTTTTTTTCTATTATTTTAAAATATAATTTTTCATCTAAATCAAGTGACTTCGACTTTTTCATCTGAATTATTTCTCCTTCACTCATGTCTTTAACTGAATTAGATAAAACTTTCAAAAATTTAAAATCATCATTATCTAGAGAAAAATTCAATCCACTTGATAAAAGGTAATCGCCTATTAATACTGAATATTTATTTTTCCATATAGCATTAATTGAGAAATAACCTCTTCTATAATTTGACTCATCAACAACATCATCATGAATTAAAGTAGCCGTATGCAAAATTTCAATCAATACTGCAGCTCTATGAGTTGAATTATTGATTTTTCCACAAATCCCAGAACTTAAGAAAACAATTACTGGCCTAATTTGTTTTCCTTTTCTTTTTAAGATATAATTTATTACTTCATCAATCAAAATATTATTACTAGAAATGGATTTTTTTAATAAATTTCTAAAACTTACCATTTCTTTTTTTATTGGAGAAATAACTTTTTCTAGTTTCATACTAATAAAATAAATACAATTTTAATATTAATAAACATATTTCTATTTTTACTTTTATTTTCAATATAATCTAACTGAAATTTTGAAAAAGAGTTACAAGCAAATACTAATGAAATCTAAAACTTGGCCAATTGTTAAATTGGCAAGAAATAAAAAAAAGTTTTTAAATAATGTTTCTGAAAATTCAATCAAAAAGATATTAGAAAAATTAAGTAATAAAAATTTATTTGAAGAACTTGAAACTACAGTTTATAGAGAAAAGTTAAGAATTAAAAAAAACCCATGGAGAGCAGATCCACCAGATGAAGGAGATTTTTGGAAAAAAATCCAATCTAAATTAATTGATCTTGAACAAATACCTTCTGATCTTAAAAAAGAAAAAGAAGAAGAAATATTAAAAAAAATTGTAACTAGATATGCTAACGAAATATCTAGTAATTTTAAAAGTACCCATTATAAGTTTGCTAGAAGATTAATTGTAACCTTTTTTGCTAGATTATTAAATACAGCTAGATTAAGAAATCCATTTGGAAATCTAGATTTGGATAGTAAAATAAATATTTTAGGGAAAAAAAATCAGTTAAGAGATCTTGCTAAAATAGGAACCATAGTAATGGTACCAACTCATTTCTCTCATCTTGATTCTGCTTTAATAGGTTGGGCTATTTCTTATCTTGGACTCCCTCCATTTATGTATGGTGCTGGGATGGTTTTATTCAATATGAGCATTTTTTCATATTTTATGGATAGCCTTGGAGCATATAAAGTAGATAGAAGAAAAAAACATCTCATATATTTAGAAACATTAAAAACTTATTCAAGAGAAAGTTTAGTTAGAGGATGTCATTCATTATTTTATCCTGGAGGAACTAGATCAAGATCTGGCTCAATAAATCAAAATTTAAAGTTAGGATTACTTTCCTCAGCATTTGAAGCACAAAAAATAATTGATGAAAAAAAACTATCATCAAAAAAAATTTTTATAGTACCAATAACATTCAATTATCAATTTGTTCTTGAGGCTCCTGCTTTAATTAATCAACATTTAATATCAAAAGGTCAAGAAAAGTTTTATTTAGATAATCTGGGATATTCTAATTCATATAAGATATTTAAATTCTTAATTAAATTTTTTACCAAAGGTTCTAACATATCCCTTTCTATAGGAAATCCATTGGATGTGTATGGAAATTATGTAAATAAGTATGGAGATAGTCTTGATTCAAATAATAAAAAAATCGATAATAAAATATCAATTAATAAAGACATAAAAGGTAGCTTAAGAGATCTTTCTTCAAAAATCCATAATGAATTCCATAAAGGAACTCAAGTATTCCCAAGTAATATTATTGCTTTTACTCTTTTTGAAAAAATTTGTAAAAAATTTAAAAAACTTGATTTTTTTACTATTCTAAGACTTTCACAAGAAGATTTATTTATTGATATTAAAAAATTTAAAATATCCTATAAAATGATGGTAAATGAGATACTAATTTTAAATTCAAAAAATAAAATTAAAATTTTTAATGATTTAAAAAATAACATAGATATTCAAATTAAATCTGGATTAGAAAATTTAGGAATGTACCATGCAGAAAAACCAGTATTCATCAAAAATGATAAAATTCATGTTAGAAATATGAAACTATTATACTATTATAGGAATAGACTTAAAGGATTTGGGTTTAGAAAAATTATAAAATAATTAAGCTATATATGTTTCATAGCTTTAATTCTTTGATGTAAAGTAGGATGTGAGTAATTAACAAAAACATATGCTGGATTAGGTGTAAGGTTTACTAGATTATCTTTAGATAAATTTTTCAAAGCATTAATTAAATGAATTTTATCAAAAGTAGTAACAGCGTAGTTATCTGCTTCGTACTCATTTTTTCTACTTTTAATATTCATAAATATCTCTAAAATATAGCTGATTGGAGAATATAAAATTGAAAAAGCAAAAAGCTCAAAATGTCTAAAAGATATTTCTCCTCCTAAAGCAAAACTTATTTCACTATTAAATAAAAATTTTGATAAAATAAATAACATAAATCCAGTAAAAAGGATAGATAAAATTAAATTAGATAATATATGATTATTTTTATAGTGCCCAACCTCATGCGCTAAAACAGAAACTAATTCTTCTTCACTATGATTTTTAATTAAAGTATCGTATAAAACTATTTTTTTACTTTTACCTAATCCTGAAAAAAACGCGTTAGCCTTTGAAGATCTTTTAGATCCATCAATAACAAATATGTTTGATAAAGGAAAATTTACACTTTTTGCATAATTATAAATTTTATCTTTTAAGGAACCATCCTCTAATGGTTTTAATTTATTAAAAATTGGGAGGATTAAGGATGTATAAAAAAGGTTTATAAAAACTGTAAATAAGGACATAATTACCCAAAAATATATCCAAAAATTATTTGAAAAATAAATTATTGAAATAAGTAATATTGAAATCAATAAACCTCCAACTATTATAACTAAAAAATATGATTTTATTTTATCTAAGAAAAAAGTTTTAAAACTCATCTTATTGAAACCAAACTTTTCCTCAATAATAAAATTTTGATATAATTGAAAAGGGATTAAAATCATCTCATTAATAAAGAAAATAGAAGCAAAAAATAAAAGAGATAAACTTATTTCATTTTCAAAAGAAAACGATCTTAATAGGTTATCTAATTTTCCTAATAATTCATATTTAAAAACTAATAAAAGTATTAAAAAAGTAATTGATGATATTAATAGATTAAACCTATAAATAGACTTATTATAATCTTGAGACTTTTGATAATCAGATTCATCATAAATATTATCTAATTCATTAGGCAGTGGTTTACTAAGAGATTTATAATTAAGATATGATAAAACAGAATTTAGTATATAGTCAATAGATAATATTACAATTATTAGAAATAGTATAATTTTAGCATCCATTTTATAATCAAAATTACTAATAAAAATTAAAAATTAGGTACAGGACAAGATAGTATTCTTACTTCTCTTGGTGGTAATTTTTTTCCTAAAAAATTAAATCTAAAAAGCAAAGAAATTTCATGGGAACCTCCAGAAAGATTTTTCAATTTAGAAATAGAATAATCATAAGAATAGGAAACATTAAAATTATCATATTGTAGACCTGCTAGTAATATTATTGATTCATGAGATATAATTTCATTAAATTTTTTAATTGGAATACCTCTATAATAAAAGCCAAAAGTCATGGGGTTAAAATATATATTTGATCCAATATCTAATTGACTAAATTTCTTTATTCTTCTGTAATTAATTGAAGGAAAAATAAAAGTATTTTTTAAACCTCTTTGAGAGTTCTTTAAAATAAAACTATATCCTCCATGAAAAGAAAATAGTTTAGGAATATTTTCCTTTGAATCAGTAAATGAAATATTTGGTTCTAAAATATTAAAAATTGATGTTCCAGCCCAAAACTTATTTGAATAAGTTAAAATTCCAATTCCAAGGTCTAAAAAACCAATCCTATCTTTAAAATTTAAAGATTCTAAAGAAGTATTATTAATAATACCAGCTTCCGATAATTGATCTCCAAAAATTAAATTATCAAAAGAAATATTTTTATTTGTATATGATATCTGTAACCCACCCCTAATAAATAAATTATGACCTAAAGAGATTTCATTTGCAAAATTAAATCCAATAAAATTTGAATTCAAACTAGCAAAACCTTCTTGTGTTCTAGATAAAATTACACCAAAATTATTATTATTTTCTTCAAAATTATAATCCAACCAGGAAGAAAAAGTTTGATATCCTTTGGAAATTGATGGCCATTGATTTCTATAATTTACTCCAAATCTTCCATACTCACCTATACCAGTAAGAGCTGGATTTAAACTTAATGGTGATGCATAATATTGAGAGTAATCTAAATATTGAGATTTAGAGTTATAACTTAAACAACAAATACAAAAGAAGAAAAAAATTATCCTTATTATCATTATATTTTGTAACGGTCATCTCTAAATAAAATTATATTAAATAAAATTATCAATTGCTTATTTCTGATAAACTAATAATTTTTGATAATATTTCGGTTTCATCTTTAATTAATTTCTTCACATTTTTAATTGAATATTTTCTAGAATTTTTTTGGAAAGGAATAATAATATCAAAAAATTTATTTAACTCACAGTAAGCTTCAGAATCGACAGAAGCAACTAAAGCAATTGTTAATAAACCTTCTTTCTTAGCTTTTTTTGCGACTTCGAAAGGAGCTTTACCTTGTAGAGTTTGAAAATCTAAATTTCCTTCTCCAGTAATTAAAATATCTGCATTTTTAATTTTTTTTTTAAAATTCATTATTTTGAAAAAATAATCAGTTCCAGAATAAACCTTAGCATTTAAAAATATTTTAAGAAATGCAGCTATTCCACCAGCAGATCCTCCCCCAATAATTTTTTCAGGATTTAATTTTAATTTATTCCTAGTTAATTTTGAAAAATTTGAAAGTCCATTTTCCAACTGATCTATTTGAAACTTAGTAGCTCCCTTTTGTTTTGCGAAAACATATGATGCACCATTGTCTCCTAATAACTTATTTTTAACGTCATTCAAAAGAATAAAATCTATATTTGAAAAAAGGTTTTCCTTATATTCAATTTTTGAAATTGAATTTATAAAATTTTTATTTTTTAATTCTAATCCATCTTTATTTAAAAACTTTACACCTAAAGCTGATAGAATACCTATGCCTCCATCGACCGTAGCAGATCCTCCAAGAGCAATAATAATTTTTTTGGCACCTTTTTTTATTGCAGATAAAATAATTTTACCAGTATAGTAAGAATTATACATTAAAGGATTTCTGAAATCTTTTTTTACTAATTTTAAACCAGATGAGTCTGAAAGTTCAATAAAAGCACTTTTTCCATTATCAAAAAGCAAATATTTAGAATTAATTTTTTTACCTACAGGTGATAAAATTTTCTTAATAATTGTAATTCCATTTTTATATTTACTAAATACATCAAATGACCCGTCTCCCCCATCAGCAATAGGTAAATTAATAAATTGAGAATTATTTAAGTTTTTCTTCAAACCTGAAATAATAATATTTGCAGCATCTATTGAAGATAGACTTTCTTTGTATGAATTTGGAGAGATAATGATTTTCATAGTTTATTTATGATATAACTATTCAAAAATGATAATTTATAAATTAAATACAATTTCTTTTTATTTAATTATATTTTTTTTCTCATCTTTGGCAACCTAAAATAAAAAGTAAGATAATGATTGAAAATTTAGTAATAGTTGAGTCGCCAGCTAAAGCTAAGACGATAGAAAAATATTTAGGAAAAGATTTTAAAGTCACATCCTGTTATGGACATATAAGAGATTTACCAAAAGATGATAAATCTATTGACAAAGAAAATGGGTTTCTACCGTCTTATGTTCCTTCACCTGATAAGAAAAAAGTAATTAAAGAACTACAATCTTTAAAAAAAAATTCATCTAAAGTTTACTTAGCAACAGATAATGATAGAGAAGGAGAAGCTATTGCTTGGCATCTTAAAGAATTATTAAAATTAAATGAAGAAGAATACGAAAGAATAGTTTTTAGAGAAATTACAAAGAAAGCAGTTTTAAATTCAATTAGAAATCCAACAAAAATAAATATGGATTTAGTCAATGCCCAACAAGCTAGAAGAGTATTAGATAGATTAGTTGGCTTTGAAATATCACCAATACTTTGGAAAAAAATAAAAAGAGGTTTATCTGCTGGAAGAGTACAATCTGTGGCTGTAAAGTTTGTGGTAGACAGAGAAAATGAAATAAGTAAATTTGTTCCAAAATCTTCTTTCAAGACAACAGCAGTTTTTTCTTTAAATAATAATAGTTTTTCAGCAGAACTGAATAAAAGGTTTGAAAATAAAATTGAATCTGAAGATTTTTTAAATCAGTGCTTAGATTCTAAGTTTAAAGTTAAAAAAATAGAGAAAAAGCCTTCTAAAAGATCTCCATCACCACCTTTCACTACTTCAACACTACAACAAGAAGCAAGTAGAAAAATTGGATTTTCACCTTCTTTAACTATGTCAACGGCTCAAAGATTATATGAAGCAGGAAATATTACATATATGAGAACAGATTCCGTTAATTTATCTGAAGAGGCATTAGATAATTCAAAAAATGTAATTGAATCAAACTATGGGAATGATTATTTTAAAAGAAGAGTTTTTAAAACAAAAAGTAATTCTGCCCAAGAAGCACATGAAGCAATTAGACCAACAAACTTCATGATTGATGATGCAGGAAAAACTGAGAGTGAAAAAAAATTATATAATCTTATTTGGAGAAGAACACTAGCTTCTCAAATGAGTGATTCAATTTTTGAAAGGACTGTAGTAAATATTAGTAATAATACTAATTATGAATTCAAAGCCACTGGAGAAATTATGACTTTCGATGGTTTCTTAAAATTATATAATGAAAAATCAGATAATGAAAAACTACTACCAAAACTTGAAAAAGACTCTTCATTAAATACAAAAGAAATATTATGCAAACAAGTATTTACTAAACATCCACCTAGGTATTCTGAAGCTAGTTTAATTAAAAAAATGGAAGATTCAGGAATTGGAAGACCATCTACTTTTGCTGAAACTGTTAGAAAAATTAAAGAAAGAGAATATGTGATTAAAGAGGAAAGAGATGGTAAGATTATAAATAGCAATGAAATAAGACTTGAAGGTAATCAAATTTCTCATGATATTAAAGAAGAAAAAACTGGATTTGAAAAAAACAAAATTTATCCTACAAACATGGGAATGTTTGTAACAGAATTTCTCAATGAAAATTTCAATACAAGTTTTATGGATTATTCATTTACTGCAAAAACTGAATCCCAGCTTGATCAAATTGCATACAAAGGAGGAAATTGGAATAATATGATTGAAGAGTTTTATTCAATGTTTTCTGAGTTATCTAAAAATGTTCCTGAGGAAAGATGTCAATTAGAAAAACAACTTGGTGAATTTGAAGGAAAAAAAGTGATTGCAAGAGTTGCAAAGTTTGGGCCAGTAATTCAAATAGGTGAAAAAGATGATACTGATGACAAATTTCCTAAATATTTTAATATTTCTTCTGACCAATTAATAAGACATATTTCCATAAATGAAGCTCTAGAAATAATTAATAAAAAAGAAGAAAACAATTCTCTTCCAGCCTTTGAGTATGAAAAGGGAAATATAGAACTTAAAAATGGGAGGTATGGGTTTTATATTAGGTTTAATAATAAAAATTTCAAGATTGATAAAGAAAAATATCCCGAACCAAAAAATATTACTAGAGAACAAGCAATAGATATTGTTAACACCCCTATCGAAAAATCCAAGGACATATTGAAAGAATTTGATAATGGTTTACAAATAAGATTAGGAAAATATGGTAAACCCCCATATTTTCTTGCATTAAGAGGCACTGAAATAGGTAATATATTTAAAGAAAAAAGAAAAAAACCATTTGTAGGAATTCCAAAAGAAATTTTAGAAAAATACAAGAATAATATTCAAGAAATATCCGAAAAAGAAGTAGAAGAGATTATAGATAATTTTCTTAAAAAATAGTATCTAATTCAAATCAATCTTATTATTTGATTGATCTATATCTGCCATTTTTCCAGAAGGGTTAATTTCAATTTTTTTAATTTTTTTAATTTTTGTATCAAAATCAATTTCATAAGTATTATTTACCCATTCCCAATCATCTAATAAGATATATTCTTGTTTTTTAGGATCATTTTTTTTCTTGCCTCTCATTATTGAAAGAGGTATGTATATGTTTTCTTTTGAAAAATCTTCATATAAAACTTCGATCTCAATTGGCATAGGTATTTTTCCTATTTTATTTACTGAAATTGAAATTTTATTTTCATTTTTTTCTTTAATTTCTAAAGAATAATCAATGGTATGGGTTGTATTAATCCAATAATCAATATACCAATCTAGTTCGATACCACTTTCTTTTTCCATTATTCTTATAAAATCATATTCATCTGGATGTTTATACTTCCATTCATTATAATATCTTTTGAGAGCTTTAAACAAAATATCCTCTCCGATAATATATCCTAATTGCATTAAAAACATAGCACCCTTGGTATAAGAACCTACCCCATAAGCTTGATTAGTTGAAAAATGATCGGAATGAGTTGAAAGTGGCTCTTCTAAACCTGACTTAATAAAAGAATAATATCTTTCATAAGATTTTTTAAGAGGATTAACTAAATCTAGTTTATATATATCATTAAATAGATATATCTGAGTTATATTTTGAGCAAAGGATGTAAAACCCTCATCCATCCAAGCTAAATAACTTTCATTCGTTCCTAGTAACATTTGATACCAAGAATGTAAGGCTTCATGAATAGTGACAGATAATAAGCTTGGGTATGACCTTTCACCTGTTATTAAAGTGGCCATTGGATATTCCATACCACCATCACCTCCTTGAATTATGGAATATTTTGTATAAGGATATTTTCCAAATATTTTATTCATAAATTTAAATGCCTTGGATGCATCTTCTTGTAGTCTCTTCCAATTCTTGACCATATCTTCATTTGTCTCCAGATAATAAAAATGAAGTTCTAAGTTTTCAGAATCTACTTTTAAAATATCATGAACATAATCAGGGTCAGCTGCCCATACAAAATCGTGAACATTTTTAACTTTAAAATTCCATATATAATTATTTTTTTCTTTGACTTTACTTTGAAGAATTCCAGTAGCAGCAATTATATAGTTTTTATTAATAGATATTGATACATCAAAATCTCCCCATGGAGCATAAAATTCTCTGGCTATATATGGATGAGCATGCCATCCTTTTCTATCATATTCAGCAATTTTTGGAAACCATTGCGCCATTGAGTAGTCAATACCTTCTTTATTATTCCTTCCACTTCTTCTGATTTGAACGGGTACTTGACTAAAGTACTCCATATAAAACTCCGTTGATTCATTAGGTAGTAATGGATCAATTAATTCAACTTCTAAAATAGTTCCCTGTACATGATATTTTAAATCTTTTCCATTTTGTTGAATTTTTTTTATTTCATGAAATCCTATTTCATCTTCATTCAACTTTGAAATTCTATCCATAACTCTTCTGTCTGGATCAGGTAAAGACCTACTCCTTACATCCATCATGCTACCTGGCTGAAAAGCATTAAAATATAAATGAAAAAAGACTTTGGTTATTGTATCTCTAGAATTATTATAATAAATAAGATTTTGATCTCCCAAAAATTGATGACTTTCATGATCAAAATTTATATTAATTTTATATTCAACTCTTTGTTGCCAGTAATCGTTTGAAAAAGATTGAAAATAAGAAAATAAGAAAATAAGAAAATAAGTTTTTTTTATAAACTCATGCATCAATTTTAGCATTTAACGCATTTCTTTCAATGAATTCTCTTCTAGGAACTACGTCATCTCCCATCAACTGAGAAAAAATTCTATCAGATTCTGCAGCCGATTCTATTGTGACTAGATTTAAAGATCTATTCTCCGGATCCATTGTGGTAGACCAAAGTTGCTCTGAATTCATTTCACCTAAACCTTTATATCTCTGTATTCCTACAGAATCTTCTTTTCCATTTCCAGACATTTCCTTTATTGTTTTATCTTTTTCTGATTCACTCCAGACATATCTTTTATCTTTACCTTTAGAAAGTAGGTATAATGGAGGTAAGGCAATATATAAATAACCATTTTCAATTAAAGCTCTCATATACCTAAAGAAGAATGTCAAAACTAATGTTCTTATATGACTTCCATCTATATCTGCATCAGTCATAATTATAACTTTATGGTATCTTAATTTATCAAGGTTTAAAGCTTTTTCATCATCTTCCGTTCCAAAAGAAACTCCAAGAGCAGTTATCATATTTTTTATTTCTTCATTATCATAAATTTTATGTTCTTGAGCTTTTTCAACATTTAAAATTTTCCCTTTTAATGGTAAAATAGCTTGAAAATTTCTATCTCTCCCCTGCTTGGCTGATCCTCCTGCTGAGTCACCTTCAACAACATATAATTCACACAAAGCTGGATCTTTTTCTGAACAATCTGCTAATTTACCAGGTAAACCAGTTCCTGATAATACATTCTTTCTTTGAACCATTTCCCTAGCTTTTCTGGCTGCATGCCTAGCTTGAGCTGCAAGAACTACTTTTGATACTATTTGCTTAGCTTCCTTAGGATTTTCTTCTAAAAAATTTGTTAGCATTTCACCAACACTAGTATCAACAGCTCCCATAGCCTCAGAATTTCCTAATTTAGTTTTAGTTTGCCCTTCAAATTGTGGTTCAGGAACTTTAATAGAAATCACAGCTGTTAAACCCTCTCTAAAATCATCTCCACTTACTTCTACCTTTACTTTTTCAAGCAGTCCAGATTTTTCAGCATATGATTTCAGAGTTCTAGTTATAGCCCTTCTAAAACCAGCTACATGAGTACCTCCCTCTATTGTATTAATATTGTTAACATATGAGACAACATTTTCTGAATAAGAAAGATTATATGACATTGCAACTTGAACCGGTATATTTGATTTTTCTCCTTCTATAAAAATTGGTTTAGAAATAAGCTTATCTCTAGATTGGTCTAAATAATCAACAAATTCAACTAATCCACCTTCAGAAAAGAACTTTTCTGATTTGGGTTCCTTATTTTCATCTAATTCTCTTAAATCTTTAAGTTTTATTGTAATACCTGAATTCAAAAAAGATAATTCTCTTAGGCGTGTTGCAACAGTATCAAATTTAAATTCATGAACAATAAAAATTTCTTTATCAGGCATAAAATTTACTGTTGTTCCAGTTTTATCAGTTTTACCAACCTCACTAACTGGATCATCGGGAATACCTTTTTTATAAGATTGTTTAAAAATTTTACCATCTCTGTAAACAGTAGCTTCCAAACTCTCTGAAAGAGCATTCACACATGAAACACCAACTCCGTGAAGTCCACC
>TARA_B100001175_G_scaffold67019_2_pt1 | contig 17571 bp, 15 predicted proteins | sample TARA_B100001175 | Tara Oceans TARA_B100001175
CTTCCATTTCTCAATAATACTCCAAACAGCATATCATAAACTCACCAACCCTCCGTACACCATGAATAATTTTGAAATTGCCATCGGATTGTTAGGTGGGATAGCATTGGTGTTGTCTGCAATATTGCTAAACAAACAAAGAAAATCTACCAAGAAAACAAAGCCGAAAGATCCATGGGGCAGTAAACAAGGAAAGTATCAGAATTCAGAATACATATACATCGACCAATAGCCAATAAACCGTTCATCCAAACAACGCTTTATGTCCAGAACGACGAACCGAGCAGCATGAATCCGATGGGTGTAGATGACGTGCTGCTATTCAGAATAGAAACAGAGGAGTACGTCTTCGAGCAGTGGACGACGCATGAGCAGACAGTGACGAAGAAGCAACACCAAGCCGAGGCCAGATAGGTGTTCGTGTGAGTGTAATGGACTACCTTTTCGCGCCCAGGGTCGATCACCGCGGCTGGAAGACGCCCGGCGAGGCCTCTAGGATACTCTTCTTGGCTGTCATAGCGGCAGCCTCAATTTGGGCGTGGTCGGTATCCAATGGCATAGTGTACATGTGGGCGTTGCTGGTGATACTCATCTCAACACCAATCCTTTCCATCGGGTGGTGGGTGCTGTCCATAATTGGGCACAGGAGACAGCCGAGGAAGCTGACGCCAGCCGTTGCCGTCAACCCCACTGAGAATACATGAATTCAAGGACATCCTCTCTCACGTCGGAACGCTACAAGGGTGCTGAGATGGACGAGAACCACAAGAACGGATTCTCCGATGAGGGCTGGATAGAGGTCAAAGGGGCAAGAACGCACAATCTCAAGAATATCGACGTCAGCATACCCCGGGGCAAATTCGTAGTCATTTCTGGTGTTTCGGGTTCCGGCAAGTCAAGCCTCGCCTTCGACACCCTCTACGCAGAGGGCCAGAGGCGATACGTCGAGAGCCTGAGCTCCTATGCAAGGCAGTTCTTGGGGCAGATGAAGAAGCCAGACTGCGATAGCATAGAGGGACTGTCGCCTGCGATAAGCATAGATCAGAAGCAGGGAAGCCACAACCCCCGTTCAACCGTCGCAACCGTCACCGAGATAATGGACTATCTGAGGCTACTCTGGGCCCGTGTGGGTCTGCCACACTGCCCTGATTGCGGGCGTGAGGTTGCCAGGAGGACAGTCCAGGAAATAGTCGACGATGTAATGTGGAGATTCGAGGGCCACGCTATCGCAATCTGGTCTCCCTCCGTGAGGAACAGGAAGGGCACCCATGCCGACCTGTTCAAGGCACTAGTCGAGCAAGGATACCTAGTTGGCAAAGTTAACGGAAGGGAGGAGTCGTTCGAGGAACCACCCAGCTTGGAGAAGAACCTCAGGCACGATATCGATGTCAGAGTGGACAGGCTCCTCCTTCATCCGAGCAACAGACAGAGGCTAACCGAAGCGATCGAATCAGGCCTGAGGATAGGGGCGGGGACCGTGGCGATAGAGAGTCTGAGCGCGCCTAAACCCGGAAAGGACAACAAGGAGGAGCAGAGGTTCAGGACGAAAGAGGGGGAAGTAATACCCTACTCAGAGGAGTTCGCCTGCCCGGAGCATGGAGCGTTCCTTCCTGAAATGAGCCCTAGGGTATTCTCATTCAACAACCCCCTCGGCGCGTGCCCCTCCTGCCAGGGCCTCGGCGTGCAACGCTCCTTTGCCTACGACCTGGTTGTGGACAGGACCGCGACAGTAGGGGAGGGGTGCATCAAACCATTCCGCCGCTCAATGATGTCTGGGTGGTACAGGAGCCAAATGACACAGACCTGCGACCACTACGGGATACCCACAGACGTTCCCTTCGGTGAGATGGATGAAGACGACGTAGACATCCTAATGCACGGCTCGGGCAGTACAGAGATCAACTTCGTCTTCAACTCCCAGAAAGGCTCCTCTTACAGGATGATGAAGCCATGGGAGGGAGTCTTCTCCCGCCTCCAGCGAACCTACACGGACACCTCATCCGATAGAACCCGGTCACGACTATCCTCCTTCATGACGGACGAGCCATGCTCAGAGTGCGAGGGAAGGAAGCTAAACAGGGCAGTCAGTGGCGTCACTGTCGGAGAGGTCACGCTCCCAGGGATATCCAGTTGCAGCGTCCTAGAGGCGCTCGCCACAGTTCAGAAGTGGAGACTGGGGCACCTTGACGACACGTGGGAGAGAATCGAGAGGGACGAGCCAGACGAGGAAGCAGCGCCTGCTGCAAAGCTGGACGAGAGATCGATGTTCATCGGCCGGGAGATAATCAAAGAGATTGAATCGCGTCTGAGGTTCCTCGCATTGGTCGGACTCGACTACCTGACACTCGATAGAAGGGCAAACACCCTCTCGGGCGGTGAGTCCCAACGAATTAGGCTTGCAACCCAGATAGGTACGAGATTAACAGGCGTCATGTACGTCCTCGACGAGCCCAGCATAGGGCTCCACCCAAGGGACAACGGAAGGCTGTTAGAGACTCTCAGAGAGCTAACCGATCTAGGAAATACGCTGATAGTTGTCGAACACGACGAGGCCACATTGAGGCAAGCCGATTGGCTGGTAGACATAGGCCCGGGTGCAGGTAAGGAAGGTGGCGAAATAGTTGCCAACGGGTCCCTGGACGACCTACTAGGGGCCGAGAAAAGCATCACAGGCGCCTACCTCTCGGGCGAGTCACACATACCCCTCCCGGAAGACAGAGCCACCCCAGACAAGGACAAATGGCTCGTTGTCAAGGGGGCGAGACAGAACAATCTCCAGGACATCGATGTCGGGATACCCCTGGGTTGCATGGTAGCGGTGACAGGCGTCTCCGGCTCCGGCAAGTCGTCCTTGGTGACCGGTACAATAGCCCCAATCCTAAACAGGGAACTCCAGGGTACGGACGAGACGCCAGGAAGCCATGATTCAGTGGAGGGGATAGAGAACGTCGACAAGGTGATCGTCATCGACCAATCCCCGATTGGTAGAACCCCCCGGTCCAACCCAGCCACATACACGAAAGCATTCGGCCCCATCAGGTCCCTCTTCGCGTCGACTCCACTGGCGAAGGAGAGGGGGTACGAGCCCGGGCAGTTCTCCTTCAATGTCAGGGGAGGGCGCTGCGAGGCATGCCAAGGCGCAGGCTCTACGAAGCTGGAGATGAACTTCCTGCCCGATGTCTGGGTCACCTGCGACGTGTGCAAGGGCAAGAGGTACACCAGAGAGACGCTAGAGGTGGAGTGGAGGGGCAAAACCATCCACGACGTACTGCAGATGAGCGTCGAGGAGGCCTGCTCATTCTTCGAGAACCAGAGGGGGATTCACCGCATCGTCTCGACGATGAACGAAGTGGGCCTCGGCTACATCAGGCTAGGCCAGCCTGCCACAACGCTTTCCGGAGGGGAGGCCCAGAGGGTGAAACTCGCCACCGAACTGCACCGACCGCCAAGGAAGCACACCCTGTACGTCCTAGACGAGCCGACCACGGGCCTCGCCATGTCAGACGTCCACCAACTCATCCAAGTCCTACTGCGCCTCAGGAGGAACGGCCACACAGTGATCATCATAGAGCACCACCTCGATGTCATCAAGTGCGCGGACTGGGTCATCGACCTCGGCCCAGAGGGCGGCGAACTAGGGGGCCAAATAGTCGCCCAAGGGCCGCCTGACAAGATACCGGATGCCTCCGATAGCTACACGGGCGTCCATTTGGCAGCTCTCTTGTAAAAATGAGTGCCAACCCTTGAGAAGGACCCCCTTCTGAGCAGTGCCATGTACCGCTCCAGAAACCCTGCATTGTCCGACTCGACTTTCGACAAGAGCGCCTACTCCGACGCCCCTTGGTGGGATGACCAGGACTCCAACATGATGACCATGGAAGGGACCGCAGAGAAGACGGGAATACTCCTGATTCTCATAGCCACAACCGCCATCGCTACGGCGATGTTTATGCCCGCATCGGCCCCATTGGTCTTCCTTGGCGCCATCACGGGCTTCATACTGGCCCTCGTGATTATCTTCACTGGATCAACCAACCCGGTATTGATCAGCACGTACGCGATTTTACAGGGCTTGGTATTGGGGGGGATAACATGGATCTACGAGATATACTTCCCAGGAATTGGGATACTGGCGGTGGTGCTCACCCTTGGGATACTGGGGGCCATGCTCGTGATTTATCGTGCGGGCCTCATCTCGTGGAGTAAGAACCTCCAGATCGCCGTTTACTCATCGCTTTCCGCTATCGTCCTCATATACCTCGTCGACATCATCGGGCTTTTCCTGGGATTCAGAGTTCCGGTTATCCACGAGGCCAGCCCCCTCGGGATTCTCTTCTCCCTGTTCGTGGTGGGAATAGCTTCACTCTGCCTCGTGGCTGACTTCGACTTCATCGAGAGGGGGGTCGAGCGTGGCGCTCCGAAACAGCTCGAGTGGAGGGCGGCCTTCGGCCTCATGGTGACCCTCATCTGGCTATATCTGGAGATACTCGAGCTTCTAGCTAAACTCGCCGCCGTTTCGAAGAGGTAGTGTAGGGGGGCCTGCATGACCGATCCACTACAGTTGGATTTGATACTGGGTCTCGCCTTCGCAGGAGCAACACTGGGGATCGTCGAGGGAATCAAGCCAGGGCCATTGCTGACCATGGTGATCCGAGAAACACTTTCTGGCGGCCTCCGTGCCGGTCTTTGGACGGCAGCTGCGCCGATATTCACAGACGGCCCCCTAGTGATATTCAGCCTATTCGCGGCTGCGTGGCTCGCAGAAGATCAAACGCTCCTGTTCCTGGTTACAGCAGCGGGGGCGGCCTTCCTTGCTTGGATGGGAATTCAGTGCTTCTACCTAGAGCCCCCTGACATCAACGCGGACGCCCCTCCACCCACTGGATCCTTCCTCCGAGGGGTGATAACCAACTTACTCAACCCGAACGTCTACGTTTTCTGGTTCCTGATAGGGGGGCCACTGATGGCCTCCGCCATCGAGGAAACCATCATTGCGCCCATCGCATATGCAGTGACGTTCCTCGTTACGATAATGCTGACCAAGGCAGCGATCGCATATGCAGTCCATAGAGCCGGGGGGCGCATCTCCCCAGTCGCTTATCGAAGACTATTGGCGTTCTGTGGAGTCGCGATGCTTTTGTTCTCGGCCTCATATGCTTGGGACGCGTACAATATGGAGGGGGTATGGGGCACCCTCTAGAGGGTCCCAGGCCCACCCAAAGGAATTTCTGTCAGGGTTCCGTTACCACGTAGTGATGGTCCGATAGCCATAGTCCCGAAAATCCCAATCTCTCCACCCACGTTGTGCGCCAGACCGAACCATGCACGACCATGCTGATCGATGATTATATCATTGAAATCACCGAAGCCCCCACACCGGTTGAAACCACAGTCCTCACTTGTGTCTAGGGGGTCGCCCCAGCCATTCACCTGTACCGTGGTCATCAATGGCATGGGGCTGAAAGCATCGGATATCACGGTCAGGTAGCCGTTCCACGTGTCGCCTCCTGAATCCCCCAGGTAACCAAGAGCCACCTGCCCTGGGCCCCCTGCGGCGATTACAGGGAATCCAGTACCATTCAAACCGATGGGCGGTGCGACCATCATTGGAGAACTCCACGTATCCCCCTCGTCCATTGAGTAGGAGTAGTAAGGCATGTTGTCAGACCCCATCCACATCGCGTGGACGTTGTCCTCCGAGTCGGGGTAGACCTGCGCCTCCTCGAAGTTCCATGTCTCCGCGGTTCCTGTGGTTTCAGTCGGCAGTGGGTGCTCGGTCCATGTTAGGCCACCGTCAGTGCTCCGGTAGATTGAGTACCCCTCTCCTCCATCGCAACCTCTGTTCCCCCTGTAGAAATTACCATTCTCGGAACCCATGATGTGCCCTGTCAGCCCGCCACTACCGCAGTTTAGAGGGGCCCCTGGAACCTGCTGTGTCCAAGTTATTCCACCATCGAAGCTCGAGGAACAAAGTGGCGACTGCCAATTGCCATTGATGCAGAATACCCACGTCGTCGGGTGAAACGGAGTTGGATAGGGCGAGGAGGCTATCGTCTGGTGGTCCTGAACCGAAGTTCCCGTGGCAGGGGTTGGGAGGAGAGACCACGTCTCCCCCTCGTCATCCGACGTTTCAACGGTCATCGCCGTCAATGCGTGCATGTCGAATTTCATTATACGATCAGTCCACGGGTCTACGTAGACATACGGGTCATTGGAATTTACAACCGGAATCAAGGGCGGTGCGTAGACATCAACACAGTCATAGTCGCTAATGTTGACCATCCCAATCAGGCCAGAACAACGAACGATGGCGGTCGAGCCACCAACCCCATTGCCGTAACTGGACATGTACAGGTTATCAGAAGAAGTCACCCCTATTGTGGGCTCGAAGGTGGTCATGCCAACCCCGTAGTAAGTGCCTATGGCGCAGGAGGGGGCGTTGTTACCAACTAGAACCGAAGTCCCGTTGAGCTCGCCGGAGACTTTCGTGGCGTCCGTGGCATTGGAGTAGTGATACCATGTGTTGTTGGCGATTCCCCATGGGCATAAATCAGCGAAATCGAAGCCATCGACCTCATCCGGCTCCTCAGGCTCGTCCCCGAAACAGCCGCTAAGCGGAGCCGAAACCATCAGCAGCACCACTGCAACCACGACTGAACGCATGCCCTTCGGTAGCATCACCCCATCTTGAGCGTTGAGTTTCCCCCACTAGGGAGCGCATCAAGGGCAACGACATCCCCGTAGAGCGCTGGCCCCTCGGTCAGAGTCCCAATGATCGCCTCCTCGAAGCCGGCCGCATTGTGCGCCAGTGCAATCCAAGGACGTCCGGCGTCATCCAACTCAACATCGATGAAATCGCCGAAGCCACCACACCTGACATTCCCACAATCAGAGGTTACATCCAATGGGTCATCCGGTGAGTTGACCACCACGCTGGTGATCAGAGGGCGTTCTTCGAAGGCATTGGTCATTATCGCCATATAGCCTCCCCAACCAACCCCCCCCGTCGCATTTTCGTTGGCGATGTCATTCACCTCACCGATGTATCCGATTACGACGCGGCCTTCATCTCCAGCGAAGATAGTTGGGAAACCGGTTTCATTGACCCCCGGGGCTGCGACCATCATGGGGACGCTCCAAGACACCCCCTGATCCCTGGAGTATGCGTACCATGGCATCATGTCCGTCGAAATCCATGTTGCGTGCACGTTCCCCCCCTCGTCCACTGCAGTAGCGACCTCATGGGAATGCCAGCCCTGCTGCATTCCTACCTCGGTGGTGATTGTGTGTTCGCTCCAAGTGTAACCACCATCATGCGAAGCATAGACGGCCGGCCCCTCACAAGACGGGTTGCCCCTGTATATTGAGCCATCAGAGCCCCCCGCGACATGCCCATGCAGACCCGAGCACTGGTTTCCAAAGCTCTCCGTGGGGTAACCTATCCTCTGAGGGTCCCATGTGTGTCCGCCATCCATGGACCTAGAGCACTGGGCACCCAAAGCAGGCGAGCCAGTGTTGATGCAGTAAACATAGACCACATCACCAACCAATGCATTTTCATGAGGCATAGAAGCGATGCTTTGGTGGTCCTGAGGGGCATAGTACCCCTCTACGGGGAAGGGGACGCTCCAAGTCTCGCCGTCGTCATCAGAATACTCTACGAACATTGCCGTCAATGCGTGCATGTCGAATTTCACTAGTCGATCGTTGAACTTGTCCACATACAGGTACGGGTCGTTTGAGTTGGGCGTCTGACCTTGGTCGTCAGACATCCCGAAAGGACCCACATCTTCCCATGTCTGCCCTTGATCTTTCGACCGTATGATGTGCGTGCCATCTCCTAATCCGTTGTAGTTGGTGAAGAAGATCGCACCGGAAGATGTGACTCCTATGGTAGGCTCGAAAGTGTCCCACCCAGTCCCATAGTAGGTAGCGTTAGCAAAGAATGGTGCGTTAGAACCCGTCAGATTTGCCGTGATATTCGCTGCGGACACCGCCATCTGGTTTGTTGCGTCGACCGCCCACGGCTCGTTTACTGTGCCTGGATAATGGTACCAAGTAGTAGTTGGGATGGGCTTATCGAAGACGAAAAGTCCGACTTCCTCGGACTCGCTCGGACCATCATCTTCCCAGAAGAAGCAACCAGATAGGCTGGAGCTCAGAAGCACCAGCACAAGTAGGGCCGCGCCTGTCCTCATGGAAGTCCCTCCAAAGCACCCTTCAAAACCCCATCCAATGGATGTCTAAATCCATTCATTGTCAATAATGGGCGGTATGGAGTCCAATAGCGAATCCCGGGGGCTTCTCCAGCTCATCCCAAGGTCTCTTTCTGCTGGGCTGGCATCCCAGTAGAGCCTCCTCTTGAGATGCTGCTTCGCCCATGATACACTCAACTTCTTGTGTAGTAGGGATACTATCAGAGCAGCAGAGTAAGGCAGTGTGAATGTAGGGGTCTTGAATTGGGGATGCGCCTTCCTTAGCTCTTGCGAGACCTCCTTGAATTGCATGTCCCCACTAACTGTCAGATACCTCCCCCCGTCTTCGCCCATAGTAAGGGCCCTCACATGGGCCTCGGCCACGTCTCTGACATCCACTATGTTCACCTGCATCGGCAGAACGACGGGGATGTCCCTCCTGACCAGGGCCATCACGAAGGCCAACGACCCCCTGAGGTGAATCTTGCTTAGGGGGGGGCCGAAGACAACACTGGGGTGTATTGTTACCATCCTCGGCCGTACTTTCCCGTTCAGGCTATCGTGCCACTCCCTGACGACTCTTTCTGCTAACACCTTTGCCAGTCCGTATGGGTTCTCATCCAATGTGGCGTCATCCGCCCACGTGTCTGTCGTCAATGTCTGGCCGTCCTCCCAGTTCATTGGCCGGATCGCTGCGGTAGACGAGGTGTGAACGAACCTTTCCACAGTTCCAGCAGCATCTATTGCGGAGACCACATTTCTGGTCCCTATCACACTTGGATCAACAATCTGCCTTTGTGGGTCCTTGGCACTAATTCTCACTGCAGCGGCAGTGTGTATCAAATCAGTACATCCGGCAATCGCATCATTGACCGAAGCAGCATCGAGCAAGTCCATCTCGACGATCTCCAGCCCTCCTCCCCCTGTAAGGGGGAGATTCCTGAGATGGTCCACCCTGATGGGGTCTCCGAGGTCCCTGACCGTGGCCCTGACCCTGCGTCCACGACTCAGGAGGTTCGCGACCACGTGGCTACCGATGTAGCCGCTCGCTCCAGTAACCACTACCGTGCCGTCTACCATGGCCCACCGGGTGGGCGTTGCGCTTTGACTTAGCGCCCTATTCCCCGTCATCCTCAGTAGAGGGTGTTAGCCACTTGGGGGCCCACCAGTTCAGTGAACCCATCAAACGCATGGTGGAGGGCACAACCAAAGCCCTCACAATAGTCGCATCAACCGCGACGCCGAGAGCCAGCATCAAACCAAACTGCTTCATTAGAGATACAGAAGACAGACCAAATGCAGAGAACACGGTTACCATGACCAACGCCGCAGAGGTGATGATGCGACCACTCTTCTGCAAACCTACTGCAACGGCCTTGGTGTTGTCTCCAACCCTCTCCCACTCCTCGTGGATCCTGGAAAGCATTAGAACTTCGTAGTCCATACTGAGTCCGAAAAGAATAGCGAAAATCATCACAGGCGTAGTGGGGTCGATGGGCTGTGGGGTGAAATTAAGCAATTCAGCGCCGTTCCCTTCCTGGAATATCCAGACCAGCACCCCGAAGGAGGCGGCCACCGATAGCACATTCATCACGAGCGCCTTGAGCGGCAAAATGACAGATCTGACCTGAAGGAAGATTAGGATGTAGCTGGAAACCAGGATGAACGCCAAAGCCAGAGGCATGCTTTCTATCACGGCATCTAGGACGTCTTGGTTGTATGCAGCCATTCCCGCTACGTAAACTGTGGAAACACCTCCGTACTGCTCCTCCTTGCTATCAAGGCCCCTGATGCTGTTGACGACCTGCCGCGACTCTTCGCTGGTCTGGTCCCCCTCTATCCCCACTACAATCATGACAACCCCGTCCCCCACGGTGCTCTCCAAGTGGTACTCCCTCAGTACAGCGACCATCTGCGCCTGTTGAGGGGACATTTCGTCATCATTCGCATCGTCCCAGAAATCAACTACTTCCTGTTCGCTCATCCCCTCGTCGAAATGTGCGTATGAGTACACATACCCAGTGTTCTCGATAGCCAGGATCTCCTTCGAGAATGAGTGCAGTGATCTGAGATATTCTTCTGACAGGAACTCCACACCATCCTCGATCTCGAACACTACCAATGCTGTGTTCGCAACGTCCTCCGGCCAGTATTCATCGGTTAGCTCCATGCCCCTTCGAGACTCGTCATCCGGACTCAGGGCCTTCCAGGATGTTATCCCCCACTCGGCCTGTAGGAAAGGGGAACCAGCGAGCAATAGGACGATCATCGAGGGAACTAGAACCGAGAGCGGCCGTTCCATCACCCCCCCCGCTATCCACGACCAGAAGCCCGAGTCACTGGTACGCGTTCCCGCAGAGAAAGGCACCTTCAGAGAGTTCACTCTGTCTCCCAACAGAGATAGTAAGGCAGGAAGCAGGACTATCGAAGAGGTCAGTGCCACGAATGTGGCGCATATGCCCCCCCAACCAAGCGAGGGCAATCCAGTGTTATCGAAGAAAAGCATCCCCAGGAGGCCTGCTATTACAGTAAGGCCCGAGAAGAAAATGGCACGGCCCGCCGTAGCGCTGGTCATCGCGACAGCTGTCCTCCTATCGTGCCCATTGTCCAACTCTTCCCTGAATCTGTTGACAATGAACAAAGAGTAGTCCACGCTCAAACCAATACCAAGAAGCGAAACTATGTTGTTGGCGTAAACGGTGATATCGTCGAACACGAATGTGAGTCCAGTCACTATGCCTACCGCCGCGACGACCGTGTATACGCCCGTCAGCACCGGTAACCCCGCCGCCACCACGCTTCCGAACACGAAAAGCAGTATTATCAAAGTCAGAGGGGCCGAGATCAGTTCTGCTTGCACCAACTCTTCCTTGAGTGTCAAATCGAATGTAACGTCGATCGCCAGATTGTCAGTGACCCACTTCTCCATCCCCTCTGGAGAATTTTCAGGTAGCCGAATGTCGTCTATGACTTCCTTCAGAAGCACCTTTGAGTTGTCGCGATCCATACTGATTTCAATCCTGATACGAGACCAAGAGGGGTCTACTGAACTGATTAGTTTAGATCGGTTCGCCTCATTCGTAAGCCATGGATACTCGAGGGAGACCTCCTCCCTCCCATCCAGAACCGCGACCGTGGCCAGCATGGCTTCCCTCACGGCCTCGTCACCGGACTCACCACTAGGGTGATGGAAAAGGACGTAGAAACTCATTTTCTCGGTTTCGTTCTCGGAGGTGAACCCCATTCTGACGGCCTCCCAACCATGGACAGACTCGAGGTCCCCTTCCCCGTATCCTTCAGCATACTTCGGCTCCAGGGTCATGAGACTTCCAAGTCCAGCGCAGAGAAGTAGCGTGAGTACGAGAACTACCTTCGCGTTATCGTATACCAGAAGCCCCATTTTGTAGTAGGCACGGTTCTGCATTGAGGACGGTGAACTAGACGCCTCCATGCCCCGCCGGAAGAAGAATGGTATTTCTATGGCTAGGTAGACGCGCTCTCACTCGGTGTTTTGACAAACACCTCACAACAAAGAGGCCACGGACTCAACCACAAGACTAGGGCGCTGAGATGATTTTTCCAAATCATCCATTGTTGCCTCGCCGCTGAGTACTAGAATTCCATGAACACCAGCCCTGTCAGCCATCTCGATATCCGTGTACAGGCGGTCACCGACCATTGCGCACTGTTCCGGCCTCAGACCAAGCTCCTCCACCTTGTGCAGAATCATTCCCGCGTTCGGCTTACCGCAAACATGTACGGGCCTGACTCCGGTGGTCGCCTCGAAGAGATCCATGTATGCTCCGGTGTCAGGAAGCCCCCCCTCCGGGGACGGGCAAACAACATCAGGGTGGCTGGCCACCATTGGAACCCCCTTGTGTAGATGAATTGAGGCCGTACTCAATTTCTCGTAGGTAATTTCCGTATCGTAACCAAGAACGACATATTGGGGGCTCTCAGATTGGGTACTGATTCCAACCGACTCCAGCATCTCTCTCATCCCCTCCGTACCAACTAGGTAGGTCTCCTTTACCCCCTCATTATTGAGCCATGAAAGAAGGTCATGGGTAGAAAGTAGCACGTCCTCTTCAGTAGAGGGAATTCCCAATGACTGCAGCTTCACAAGATACTGATCAACCGACTTGCTCGAGTTGTTCGAGAGAAAGAATCTTCGAATGCCGCTATCTTTCAGGCGACCAAGGAAGGATAGGGCCCCTTCAATCAGCTCTCCACCGAGGTATATCGTCCCATCAAGATCCAGAAATATGGCCTTTATGCCCTCCAGAGAGCTATCCATATTTCCTTCCATCTAATCCCCTCATGAAAGAATCAAGGTCTTGAACAGGAACCACTTGCTCCAGAGCTGCCTGGATGCCTCCTTGTCTGCAATCATGCCTGTCATCATGTCAGCGAGCTCTTCACTGCGACCAGCCTTCCCGATCACCCAATTCATGAGCCACTTCTTCTTGGCCCATCGCTGGAGTTTGTATGAGTTGGACAGCTCGGGCCCCAGAGCCCCCCAGAGCTCCTCCATGTACGCAGCCGCTGCCTCCTCAGGGAAACCCCCGGAGTGAGCATCCTTGTCGAAGTGTTTTGAGGTCATTTTCGCCGAGAGCAATGCGTTGCCGATCCCCTCTCCGGTGAATGGGTCGACCAGGCTTGCAGAGTCCCCGACACACATGGCCCCTGCGGCAGCAGACCTTCTGGGTTGATACGGCTGGCCGCCCTTCCTGGGGGACCCGAAGGGAAGCTGCCATCCCTTGCTTGAGCCCTTCACAAGCTTCGCATTCTCGAAGCGCTTCTTGAAGCCAGGATGGCTATTGATTACCCACTCTTGCATCTTCCTGAGGGACTTCTTGTCCCCCTTCTGCTTCCTCTGCTCAGCGAAGACCATGCCAACGCCCACGTTGACGACGCCCTCCTTGACCGGGAAGAGCCAGAAGTACCCGGGGTTGAATTCGTCAATGAAATGAATCTCGATGGGTCCTTCGGTGCCACTGAAACCGCCAACCCCCTCCCAGTATTCCCTGAAACCGCCACAGTAGTGCTCATCATCCCTCATAGGCTCGCCGTGCATCACTTCAGTCACCGTTTTTGCCACAGGGCAACTGTAACCGCCCGCACCAATCGTAAGAGGGGAGGAGTAGCGACGCACGCCCTCGTCGCCCCGTCTCCCGAAACCACCGCTGACTCCCGAAACACGGCCTTCCTCCAGATGGACGTCTTTCACGGTGAATCCTTGGATTACCGAACCCCCGTTTTCCATTACGATCTCCGAGCACCTCTTGAACATCATATAGTCGAATTGCAAACGGGGAAGCGAGTAACCAGCCTCCTTCTTCTCGAACTCCTCTTGAGGAAGCATCACTCTGACAGTATTGCCCCCTCCACTGCCGAAGATTATCGAATCCACGGTAAAATGAGGGGTATCCTCGATCATGCCCTTGACCCCTAACTCCTTCACATGTGAAAGCGACTTCCCACCGACTGCATCTCCGCAAATCTTGTCTCTCGGCCAGACGCCCTTCTCAATTAGCAGGACCTTGCAACCATTCAGAGCATTGTAAGCAGCGGCAGCAGAGCCAGCGGGACCGCCCCCCACCACAATCACGTCGAAGACCACGCCATCCTCTGGTACCTCCCCAGTTTCGATGGGCTCCTCCCATGACTCCATGCTATCGCCGTTACAATGCAAGGCGCACCACTCATTCAAGGTATGCCAACGAATTCATGGCTGAACACACCTTCCCGCTGTTATGGGTAACACGGTATGGATAGTTCAAACCACTCTCCCCGGCGAACTGAACGAAGCCGAAGTGGGGATGTGGTGTCAATCAATAATTGACTCAAATCTAGCTGCTTGCGCTGACATAAAGAGAACAACCTCTGTCTTTCGCTGGAAAGATGAAATTCAGAGCACTCCTGAATGGAATATACAAATAAAAACCTCAGAATCCAATAAAATTGAATTGATATCCAAAATCAAATCCGAGCATTCCTATGACGTTCCTCAGATTATTTGGTGGTGCGCTGAATCCACGAAAGAATACTACGATTGGGTTCAAGGCTGAGACGCTCTTCGTGCCACATGGGCATCTCCTCTCTGATCAAGCCCGCCAAGGAAGTCCCACACACCTGGTGGAGCTCAGACGACCCAATGGAGACAAGACCCAGACTCAATACCATGGTATTGCTTTGTGCTGGCCTGTGGATATTTGGAACGGGCGACGCAGTTTTGGTAGCTGCAGGAATTGGTAATAGTCCGTGGACGGTACTAGCAGATGGGATTTCGATAAACATAGGCAGATCAATCGGCCAGACAACCCTTCTTGTCAGCATAGCAGTGCTATTGCTATGGATCCCCCTCCGTGAGAGGCCAGGGATCGGAACAATCCTCAATGCGATTTTAATCGCTGCCGCAATTGAATACATGCTCCCAGTTCTGCCTACACCAGATAGTTTCGCACTCGCATTGGCACAGGTCATCGTGGGCGTAATACTGGTCGGAATCGGAAGCGGGCTCTACTTGACGGCAAACCTCGGTCCCGGCCCCAGGGACGGTTGGATGACAGGTATCCAGAGAAGAACCGGCGTACCGATAGGGAGGGTACGCGGTGCGATTGAGGTGTCTGTGGTCGCAGGGGGGTGGCTCCTAGGCGGCTCAGTTGGCGTGGGAACAGTGGCATTCGCTCTGCTGATAGGGCCAGTAGTAGCCGTTTGCCTGAACATCGCAGGAAGCATCGGCGCACTTTCGGAAGTAACGGGTGAATGATATGCAGAGATGTGGTGTCGACGAGGTTCTAGATGCCATTCATAGAAATGAAAATATCTCGGTATTATTGGTAAAAAGAGAAGCCATATCCACTAAATTGGAGCAAATAGTTTCCATTGCAGAGGAAAGAGGGATCAAAGTCATCAGGGGCTCCGAGAACGATCTTTGGAGGATGTCTAGAGACAACTCAGAAGGCATCCCAGACGTTCTTGGACTCGTGGGCAGAGACCCAAAGTCTACGTTCGATCAGACCCTATCGCATGGGGGCCTGATTTGGTTACTCGCCGGAGCCGCTTATCCTGTGAATATAGGGTTCTGTATTCGCACGGCAGAAGTCTCCGGCGCCGATGCAGTAGTGATTGATGCCGAGTTAACGAATCAGGAGAGAAAGGCCGCGAAGCGTGCCTCGATGAAGGCGCACCGATTCATCCCCGTTCACTGGATGAGTGGCCTTGAAGCGGTGAGGGAGGCCAGGAAAGCAGGATTTCGGATAATCTCAGTAGAGGATGTAGGGGATTCTCATCCATGGGATGCAGACCTGACTGGTAACATAGTACTGATAGTGGGCGGTGAAAAGCATGGGATTCCAGAGGAGATACTCCGAGAATCGGATTCGGTAATCAGGATTCCAATGACCGGCTTCGTCCCTTCTTTCAATCTCCAAGCTCCGTTGAGCGCAGTCGCCATAGAGGCCCAGAGACAAAGAAATTGACTCATGTCCAGACAACAGGGCCATCTCCAGCGTATGATTGATGACCCAATGACCTCTCCGGGATGTATGCAAGGGGACGACACCGACAAGGGGTTTGCAACAAAGGCAGTGCATTCTGGTATGCAGGATGTTGAAGGCTCGGCGGCTACGCCGATATTCCTCACTTCCACCTACAAGCTGACAGATGAGCGTTACAAGGGATGGGCCGATGGGGCGCAACACACACTAATCTACAGTAGAATTTCAAGCCTGAACTCTGAGGTAGTATCCGCCAAAATAGCAGCCCTCGAGGGAGCAGAGGATGCTGAGGTTTTCTCCAGCGGCATGGCAGCGATCTCGACCACCCTTTTCACACTCCTGTCTTCCGGGGACCATATCGTCGCGAGCGCCGATTGCTATGGTGGGACATATGGGCTACTGACGGAAATAATGCCGCGAATGGGCATCGAAGTCACTATGGCAGACATGAGGGACCCGGCTTCCTACGAGGAGGCAATCCAAGAGAATACGAAGGTTCTCTACGTCGAGACGATGACAAATCCCGTACTGAAGGTATGCGATCTAGAGGCAATGGCAGAAATAGCCGAGAGGAACGGAGCCGTCTCTGTCGTTGACAACACATTCGCATCACCATGGGGGTGTAACCCAATTAAGATGGGGTTCGATATCGTCCTGCATTCCGGGACAAAGTACCTCGGCGGCCACGCCGATCTGATAGCCGGGCTGGTTGCGGGGAAGAAGGAACTCATAGCTGACATATTCTTCAGCAAAATCCACTATGGCGGTGCGGCAGACCCCCACATGTGCTACTTGCTCGAGAGGGGAATGAGGACACTCCACACGAGGATGCCAGTCCACGCCTCTAATTCAGCCGAACTTGCTAGGAGGCTTGAGTCGCATGACATGGTAGAAAGCGTCAGACACACCTCCCTAAAATCCCACCCTGACTACGAGGTGGCACAGAGGATTATGCCAAAGGGAAGCGGGATGTTAGCATTCGTAGTCAAGGGAGGGGATGAAGCAGCGCTCAGATTCATGAGGTCATTGGATACCATTTTCGAAGCGACCAGCCTCGGCGGCGTCGAGAGCCTAGTCGAGTGTCCGTTCAACTCCAGCCACATGTTCGTCCCCGAGGAAGTCAGGCACGAAGCAGGCGTCATCCCTGGATTCGTGAGAATGAGCGTCGGCATCGAAGACGTTGAGGACCTTTGGAAGGACATCGACGGCGCCCTGAAGGCCGCAAACAAGTTCCTAGAGACAAGGGCATGAGTGGTCCGTATGGACACCGAACTGCTAGTCGCCACACTGGCGTTCATAGTTCCAATGTGCTTTACGCCCGGCCCCAACAACGTACTCTGCGCAGCACACGGCTCCCAGCACGGATTCCGTGACACACTCCCTCTGATCGCTGGGATGGCGATAGGGTGGTCAACACTGGGGGTATTCGTTGGGGGGGCTACCGTATTCATTGAGGACAACAAATCCGCCTTCGAACTCCTGACATATTTCGGCGCAGCCTACATCGCCTACCTCGGATACAAGGTCGCTACATCCCCTCCTCTTTCCATCGACGAGGAGGGCGATGAAAGGCTAGGGATATTCACAGGGACAACCCTCCAGATTGTCAACGGCAAGGCATGGATCCACTTCCTGGTACTTATGACGGCATTCGGCGGACTCTTCGGAACAGGCTTCTCTGGGAAGATCGCCCTGGTAGTCATGAACCTCTTCTTCGGTCTGCCCGCAGTGATGTCCTGGGCGGCATTCGGCTCCCTCCTCAGGAGGGCGTTCTCCACTCCATCCTCTGCCAAGAACCTGAACCGGGTTATGGGGGCATCCTTGCTCGCTGTGGCAATATGGATAGCTATGCCACATTGATATCGCTATTCCGG
>TARA_B100001175_G_scaffold79754_2_pt1 | contig 17544 bp, 8 predicted proteins | sample TARA_B100001175 | Tara Oceans TARA_B100001175
TATTGCAGCTGGCGGGAATATCAATCCTGAAGGCACAAGTATGTTTGAGCCTATAGGTGGAAGTGCGCCGAAATATACAGGGCAAAATGTTATCAATCCATTGGCTGCAATTTGTTCTGGCGGATTAATGCTTGAACACTTAGGTGAGGATGAAGCGGCTAAAGCAATTGAAAATACTGTGATTAATGTTACACGTGAAAAAATTAAAGATCTTGGTGCTGGCCGCATGGGTTACTCAACAACTGAAGTTGGGGACTTAGTAGCTTCAGCTCTATAATTATTTTATTTGGTAATTAAAAGGAGTCGGCATGCGTCGACTCTTTTTTTTATAAGTTTGCGTGGAGTTGCAACTTGTCTTTGCTACTCCTATTCTCTTTTTCACATTAATTAATCAAACTCAAGCATGGCAACATTAAGCACATTATTAGGGACTTTCGATTTTATCGTATTTTTCGGCGCACTTCTTGCAATAATGGCAGTCGGTTTATGGGTTGGGCGGAGTGAGAAATCATCTAAAGATTATTTTCTGGCTGGAGGTGATGCTCGATGGTGGGGTGTTGCAGGTTCAATATTTGGATCTAATGTTTCTGCAAACCATATGATGGGAATGATGGGCGTTGGTTTTGCAGTTGGATTTGCTCAAAGCCATTTTGAAATCACAGCTATAGCTGGATTACTCATGCTTTGTTATTTGCTTCTTCCGGTATATAGGAAATTAAAGATTTACACTTTAAGCGAGTTCTTGGGTAAACGTTATGACGATCGGGCAAGGTTATCTTACTCTGTAATCATGATTGCAATAATCGTATTTGTAATGACAGTACCTGCTTTTTATATTGGCTCACGATCCATTAACTATTTATTGCAAGGTGATACGGGGCAGAAGGCTTTAGTTATTGCCAAATTAGAAAATGAGAGTGTTAAATCTATTTCTATAGTCAACGCAGGGAGAGGTTATTATGGCGTTCCGAGTTTAAAGATTTCACCATCTGGAAATAATAATCCTGCAGAAGGGACTGTCGTCATTGGAGAAGGTGTGGTTTCTGCTGTTAATATTAAGTCTAGTGGTTCAGGTTATAGTGATGAAAATCTTCCAAAGGTTAAGGTTGAATCTGGAGGCGCAATTTTTAATGCAATTGTAAAAAACGGGAAAGTTGTTGGGGTGGAGATTGTAGATGGTGGTGAAGGTTATGACTCAAAACTTCCTCCAAAGATAAATATTTCTCCTCCTATTGATGGAGTAACTGCTGAAGCTTTTGTTTCAGTGTCAAAAAAAGGAGTTAGAAAAATTGAAATTTTAAATCCTGGGGACGGTTATAAAAGTCAGCCATCTGTTGGTATTGTAGGTGGAAGCCCTAAGGAAGGTTTAGCCCCAGGAGATATTGATTCTTTTTACTATTTTTTGGGTATTTTAGCTATGGCATTAATTACTGGTACTTATACTGTGGTAGGCGGTTTGCGTGCCGTAATAATTACGGATGTTATTCAATCATTATTAATGCTTGTTGGGGGATTGCTTCTAGCTGCATTTATGTATTCAGAAATAGGAGGTTGGGGCGGGATGGTAGCAGCTGATGCGGCACAAAACGGAGGTCTTGAACGTCTGCATTTATACAACCCCTCTAATCACCCGGCATTACCTTGGAGTGGGGTTGTAACTGGACTAATGGTTTTGCATTTTTATTATTGGGGAGCCAATCAATTCATAGTTCAAAGAACCCTCGCAGCTAGAACGGATAAGGAAGCTCGAATGGGAATTATTAGTGCTGGGTTTTTTAAATTATTAATCCCTTTTTTTTCAATAGGTTGCGGTATTGCTGCTTGGTATTACTATGCTGGTAAAGGGCAAATTGTTGCTCAAGATGCCGTGTTTTTAGAGCTTTTAGGGGACTTGGTCGCGCCAGTCGGATTTGGGTTGGTAGGTTTAATTGCGGCTGGTGTTTTTGGCGCAATTCTTTCCAGTATAGATTCAATGTTAAATTCAGGTGCGACTTTAGTTACATTTGATATATACAAAAGATACTTAAATCCAAATGCAGATGACAAGAAGCTCGTAAAAGTTGGGCGTTTTTGGGTTCTTTTCTTTTTGGTTTTAGCTGCTTTAGTAACTGTTTTTATCATGGACCCTAATTCTCAAGATAGTTTCTTTTTGCAGATTGCTAATCATCAGTCAAAATTAATAGCTGGTGTTGTTGTTGCATTCTTTTTTGGGCTCTTGTGGAAAGGAGGCACTGCCACAGCCGGTTTTATTTCCATATTATCAGGGGTCGCTTTTTCTTATGGAATTCCTTGGATTTATAAGTTTGTTTCCAGTGATGAATTAATAGAAATTTTTGGAAAAGATTTAAATTTTATGCACAGTGTCTTTCTGGCTGCTATTTTATCTTCAATTTTGTATGTGATTGTTAGCTTTTTAACAAAAGATGGAAGTGAGGCTGCAAATAATCAATCATTTACATGGGTTGGTCTAGGTGTATTTACCGAGAAATCATTTAAAGCTTTCGGCTTTAAACTTGTTACAACTTTGTCTTTTCTCGCAATACTTGGTTATTGCTTGTGGAAGGGAATTAGCACTCCGGCTGTCCTCGCTAGTTTAGGCGCTTTATGGACTTGGGTAATGTTTATAACTTCGGCAATGAAGTCTGTTAGTGGAGAACAGAATTGTAGCCTAATCAAAAACGATCGTGTTTGGGGGGGGTTATTAGCTGCGTGCGCAGTATTTATGCTCTTTTACTTTAAATGATTTTGTTTATTGAAATAACTTCTTCATTCTCTTTAATCCAATCGAAATTACTTCCATTGGGTCCTGATTCCAGAGTTCGTAGTTGAACAATTCCAAGCTTACAGTTTTGTCGTAGCCGAGATCTTTCAAAACTTCAATTTCTGCTTTCAAGTCGATTTGACCCTCTCCAATCATCACTCTGTCTGGATCTTTTTGTGTTGTAGCCGGTTTTCCAAGAGCAGCATCATCAATATGATAGTGACTTATTTTTTCAAGGGGGACCTTGCGTAAGTCATCTAGTGTTGAATTACTGTTCCAGTTATGGAAAGCATCCAGTATAATGCTTGAATCGGGATCGTCTGTTTTTTTGACTATTTCCCAAGCATCTGCCAAACAATAAACAGACTTAAAAAAACTGATGTACTCAAATGTTGGTTTAACACCTTCTGTTCTTCCTATTTTCAATAAGTCACTATAGCGCTCGGGAAGTTTCTCCGTATCTGTTTTTTCTAATGGAGGAGTTGCAACAATATATGGTGAGCCAAGACGAGCGCATAAAGAGAATCTCCTTTTGGCTTCGTCTTTGACAAGTTCATATTCCCATCCATCCATATCTCCCCATTGTCGTATTGCAATCATGCTTGGCACAATGAGCCCATTATCGCTTAGAGCTTGCTCAATATCTCGAACTTCGCCACCGCGACCTATGTATTCATAAATATCATTTATCCACAGCTCTATGCCGTCATAACCGGATTGACCTGCTAACTCAATTTTCTTAATCAGCGGTTGTGGTTTTATGGTGCTTGTATTTAAACAGAATTTCATTTTTTTAAAATGGCCCAAGTCTAGGAGGAGAGGGATCCATAGTGAAAACGCTGGCATCGAAGCAAGCTTTCATTAAGCGTAATTTATTGTTTGTATGAGAAGGGTCATCCCAGAGGTTCTCATATTCATTAGGATCACATTTCAAATTATATAGTTCACCTTGATTTGTGCCGTGATAAACTATGATCTTTTCATTTACAGTTCTCAACATCGATCCATAAGCGTGCTTATGTGTCCATGAATTGTAATATTCACTAAAGACATAATCTCGATGATGATCAGCTGTTTTTTTACCGTTTAATATAGGAAGTAGTGACTTGCCCTGAATATAATTTGGGATATCAAGCCCGGTAGCATCTAGTAACGTAGGAGCGATATCAATTAGTTCCACTAAACAGTTTGCACGAAGATTAGTTTTAATGAGATCTTTGCATGAAAAGATTAGTGGCACCCTGACGGCTTCATCATAAAAGTGAGGCCCTTTAAGATAAAACCCATGGTCTCCAAGCATTTCTCCATGGTCAGACATGAAAATAATGATAGTATTTTCGAGCTGCTCAGTCTCTTTAAGTGCGTTAATCATTCGACCAACCTGTTTGTCAATAAGCTCAATCATTGCATAGTATGCAGCTGTTATTTCACGCTTATCGCGATCAGTCATTTCTTTAATATCGTAAGAGTTCGGATCATTATGGGCAAATTGAGCATCTAGTTGTTGGTAAGTAGTTTTTGACTCAAGCTCGTTCGGCTTGGCCTTTGGCAAAGGCATGTCGTCCGGATTATATTTTTCTAGAAAATTTGCAGGAGGATCAAACGGATGATGTGGAGCAAAGCAGTTGAAACTAAAAAACCATGGTTGATTTTTTTTTTCGTGGATAAATTCAATTGTTTTTTCTGCGCACCAGGTTGTTTGGTTAAATTCTTCTGGTACACCATGCTTTATATAATTTGTTGATGGTCCACTATAAAGTTCTTCCCAAGACGTGCCTTTTGACCTTAGCCATTGAGAGTAAGCATTTTCTGGCCAATCTGGTTGAGGATGGTGGGACCAATGAAAAACTTTATAGCCATCATCAATTCGTGTTTCGACAATTCCGTTTGCACATGTTGCAAGGTGAAGTTTCCCTGCTAAACCACAAGTGTAACCCGCATCAGCAAATAGCCTGCTAATTAACTTTTCATTGGGAGGCATAGCTTGCCCGTTCTGCCGGCATTTTGTTGTTCTGGGGTATCTCCCGGTCAAAAATGCAGCACGGCTTGGAGTGCAAACTGGGCTCTGGGAATAAGCTTGCTCAAAAGCAACTCCAGACTCTACAAGTGAATCTAACCAAGGAGTATTAATAAAAGGATTTCCAAGAGCATTAATAGTGTCGTAACGCTGTTGATCTGTACAAATCCAGAGAATGTTTGGATGGCTCTTCACTTGATTAAAATGGAACAGGGACTCCAGATTGTTTGCGAAGTTTATCCAAAACTCGCATGTTTCCCAATGTATCTTCTTTTGTTATCCAAGGATCTTCGCCAGCGACAGCTTTCGCGAACGATTCAGCTTCAAGAGCATACATTGGCTTATCTGTTTTTGCCTCTATCACTTCGAATTCATCACCTTTAGTTAGCTTAAAAGTACCATCGCAAAACCATGGTGCATCGATTTGAATTTCACCTTCATCTCCTGAAATGTATGTTGTCCAGTTGTTCATGACAGTCATTCCACATGTAAAAGTCATTAATGTCTCATTATTGAAATTTAAAAGCCCTGCAGCATAATCATCAACGCCTTTTTCATGTATGTGAGCAATGCACGAAGTTTCGGTTGGTTCACTGCCCACGATAGCTCTAGCTAAGTTAACACAATAGCAACCTACATCCATTAAGCCCCCTCCTGCATGTTCAATCTTATAACGAGCATCGCTATCCATTACTTCTCGTGTAAATGAAAAATTGGATCTTATTAATTTTATTTTTCCCAATGCCCCATTGCGGACTGTTTCAATTAGTTTTTGAATTCCAGGATGAGCTCTGTACATAAATCCTTCAACAAGTACTTTTCCAGTGTGTTCAGATACTTTGAACATTTCTTCCACTTCAGAAATGTTTCTTGCCATTGGTTTTTCGCAAAGAACATGTTTTCCTGCGTTCATTGCTTTTATAGACCATTCGGCATGAAGGCCGTTTGGAAGGGGATTGTATATCGCATCAATTTCTGAGTTGTTAATTAGTGATTCGTAGGAGCTAAACCCTTTTCCTCCATATTCAGAAGCAAATAAATTTGCAGTTTCTTGGGCTCTTGATGCTGTTGCGTGAAGTTCTCCTAATTCTGTCGCGTTAAGATCTTTAGCGAATTTTTTCGCAATCATCCCTGTGCCAAGAATGCCCCATTTTATTTTTATACTCATGATCTAAAGCCTTTTCGGCCTCGAGACGTTATCCTTACATATCGAGTTTTCACAAGGCATTTTGTAGTCCTATTATATATTCACTTAAATGTTAAATTTATAACATTATTAATCATCCATTTTTCTGGTCTAATTTCAGGTAATTATTCATTGTTTCCTTTAGTGGATTATCTCATTCGACTTTTAAGTGTCTCTATTATTTTGATTGGCGTAGCCGTTACATGTTTTGCAAACGTTAAACAGCCTAATGTTGTGATTGTGATGACTGATGATCAAGGTTTTGGAGATGTTAGATCTCATGGGAATGAATTTATAGATACCCCAGTTCACGATCGAATAGCTAATGAAGGAGTTCGTTTTGATCGCTTTTATGTTAGCCCTGTTTGCGCTCCAACTAGAGCAAGTCTTTTAACTGGTAGATATCACCTTAAAACAGGAGTCCACGGTGTAACTCGAGGATACGAGATTATGCGTGATGATGAAGTAACTATAGCTGAATTACTGAAATCAAATGGATATGTAACTGGAGCTTTTGGTAAATGGCACAATGGTTCACAATATCCTCACCATCCAAATGGACAGGGATTTGAAGAATTTTTGGGTTTTTGTGCAGGGCACTGGAATAATTACTTTGATACGACCCTTGATCATAATGGAAAGCTAGTTCAGTCAAAGGGCTACATGGTTGATGCCTTAACAGATGCTGCAATAAACTTTATAGAGCAAAATAAATCTAAGCCATTTCTTTGCTATTTGCCCTATAATACTCCGCATACACCATGGCAGGTGCCAGATAAATATTTTAAGAAGTATATAAACAAAGGTATAAAAGACCCTAAGATAGCATGCGCATATGCAATGGTTGAAAACGTTGATTATAATATGGGTAGGGTTTTAGCTAAACTTGAGAAGTTAAATATAGATGATGATACTATCTTTGTATTTTTGACGGATAATGGGCCTAACGGTTTGCGTTACAACTCAAATATGAAAGGGCGTAAGGGTAGTGCTCATGAAGGAGGTGTTAGAGTTCCTTTGTTTATAAGATATCCGTCTAGAATTAAACCTAATACTAATGTTGATACAATAGCCGCACATATTGATTTGCTTCCTACCATCATGGATTTATGCGGAATCAAAAAATATAAAACCAAGCCGTTAGATGGTAAGAGTTTAGTTCCTTTGATAGATGGCAATAATAGAGAATGGAAGGAGCGAATGTTGTTTACTGCATGGGGGGGGACTAGCCTGAAAGGTACAAAGAAAGCAATTCGCACAAAACGATGGCGGGCCGTAGATGAGAGAGGAGGTTGGGAATTGTATGATATGAATAAAGATCCTGATCAAAAAAAGGATCTTGCGAATATTGAAGTTGATCTATTATCAAATTTGAAAAAAACTTATATTGATTGGTTTCGTGAAGCGACATTAGAAGGGTTTGATTCAACTCCAATTCAAGTTGGTCACAAAGAAAGGGATAAGGTAATTCTTGAAGGGCACTATGCACATTTGTTTCCAGCAGAAAAAGTTCGCCCCAGCGCTCTGCAGCATGGAATAAGTTATAATGGTCCTGCTGGTTGGGCGAATGATTGGATTGATAATTGGACAAGTACTAGTGCTTATCCATATTGGAACTTAAATGTGATTCGCAAAGGAGAATATAACATATTACTTAAGTATTCGTGTAAAAAAGAAAATATTGGAAGCAGACTCCAGCTCGAGGTGTCTAATTCATTTATAAAATTTGATGTTACAAAACCATTTGAAAGTAAGATGTTGCCAAGCGCAGACCGTATAAATAGAAAAGAGGTATATGAGCATCTTTGGGGCACTATGGACTTGGGGGTAGTATCGCTAAGTCAGGGATTCACAAAATTAAAGTTGAAAGCTCTGAAAATTCCAAAGAGTGAAGTTATAGAACTAAAGGAAGTTCATTTAGTTCGAAAGCGTTGATTCTTTGGGAGGTTCTTGATAAGTAAATTTTCCTTGTTTTTGTTACGAAGAATTAGTGTTTAATGAAAACACCTAAAAAAAATGATATGTCTCTTCAAGTAGCTAGCCCAAAGAGTTACATTGAGCGCAATACATTCATCGGTTTATGGGCAGTCTTTCGTGACTGGTTATTCATTTTCGGATGCGTTTCGATATCCATAAATTTGAATCATTGGTTAGCTTGGCTGGTCTGCGTATGGGTTATCGGGCTAATCCAGTTTTCTCTTGCCGAAGCTGTTTTGCATGAAGCTTCTCACTACAACCTTTTTCGCTCAAGGCGACTCCACCATTATTTGCAATTTTTATACGCTTGGCCATTCCTACAAACTATGAGCGATTATAAAGAAGAACACTTGCGTCATCATAAGCACTTAATGACTAACAAAGATCAAACGACGGAAGATTATAAAATTTACGGTCTTTCAAAAAAAAAGCCGAACATATTTTTTATATGGTTCATAAAGCCTTTCACTTTTTTTCCAACTCTACATTATTTGTGTAATGGAAATGCTGCGCTTAATAGAAAAAATTGGATGCAGTTAATTTTGTTTTGGGGTCCTTTATTTTTTATGTGTTCGATATTCGGACAATTGCAGAATCTTTTAATATATTGGGTTGTTCCTCTTCTATGGGTTTATCCAATTTTTAATTATTGGTCTGAAATAGAAGAACATTACAATACTCGTAACGGTTCGCGCTCTAATATAGGCAAGTTGCTCAATTTTTTCACTCATAATGAGGGTTATCACTCCGTTCATCATCGCTATCCTACTATTCCGTTCTACAACCTTCCTAAAGCGCACATCGCCTTTCCTTTACCAGATGATGACATTAGTACTGGTTTTATAGATACTTACAGGCAAATACGCTCCAAACAACAAAGAGTTTAAATATATAGCGTAAGGGCTTGAGGTCTACCATTGATTCAAGCGATATTGGTTCGTGCTCATCACCCGTAGTTTTAAAACATTATCCATTAAAGTTTTTATATTTTTATCGGGTTGCTTTCTTTTTGTAAGCGGAGCTGATAAATCAACGGTGTGGGAAAATGCAGATGGTTATAGTTTTAAACGACTAAACATACCCAAGAATGGGAAGCCAGGATTCAGTCAAGTATCCACAAATAAAACAGCAGTTGTATTTACAAATCTCCTTTCAAAAAAACGTTATACAACTAATCAGATTTACCTGAATGGATCAGGTGTGGCTGCTGGTGATTATGACGGTGATGGTTGGTGTGATCTTTTTTTCTGCGGTCTTGATTCTGAAAATAAACTTTATCGAAATCTTGGTAATTGGAGATTTGAAGATGTTACTTCTAAGGCAAAAGTAAGAGGCAGTAACATTGCTTCAACTGGTAGTGTCTTTGCCGATGTTAACGGAAACGGACTTTTAGATTTGGTTGTTAATTCAGTCGGGCAGGGCACTTGGGTTTTACTTAATACTGGACAGGGTTCATTTAAAGCTATTCGACCTATTAACCTAAGAATGGGAGGTATGTCTATGGCTTTAGCTGATATTGATGGTGATTCAGATCTTGATTTATATGTGACTAATTACCGTACTGCGACTATACGGGATGAACCTGGGACAAAACTTAAGGGGAGAAATATAAATGGAAAACCCGTTGTTGTTTCAGTAAATGGAAAATCTCTTGCTGCATCAAATTCTGTTGGTCGATTCACTTTAAGGAAAAATGGAAAGATAATAGAAAATGGTCAGGCAGATAATTTGTTCTTAAATGACGGAAAAGGAAGATTTACTCCAGTTTCATTTACTAAAGGATCATTTTTAAATGTAGATGGTAAGGCGCTGGGTAATCCATTATATGATTGGGGGCTATCTGTAATGTTTCGAGATATGAATCAAGATGGACTTCCAGATTTATATGTTTGTAATGATTTTGAATCTCCAGACAGGATTTGGATAAATAAAGGTGAAGGTGTCTTCCAGGCGATTGATCGTTTGGCTATTCGAAAAAGCAGCCATTTTTCAATGGGTATTGATTTTTCTGACATTAATCGTGATGGCCTAGATGATTTCATCGTAGCCGACATGTTAAGCCGTAAACATATCCTAAGAAACACGCAACTTAGCAATCGTAAATCTCCAGAAACTTATTTAGGTAAATATGATGATCGCCCTCAGTACAGCTATAATACAGTTTATCTAAATCAGGATAATTATTATACTGAAGTTGGATTTTACACCGGATTAGCTGCTACAGAGTGGTCTTGGTCTCCTGTGTTTATTGACGTTGATTTAGATGGATACGAAGACTTCTTGATTACTACTGGGCATCCATTGGACATGCAGGATATGGATGTTACTAATAATGGGGAGCGATTAAAGAAGACTAGAAAAAGAACTTCTCGAGAATTGCTTGAAATGCGATTCATGTTTAAGCCGCTTGTTTTAAAAAATTTAGCCTTTCGCAATAATCGTAAATTAAAATTCACTGAGTGTAGTGACGATTGGGGTTTTAATAACAATGGCATTTCTCATGGAATGGCACTTGCCGACTTAGACAATGATGGCGACTTAGATATTGCTGTTAATAATTTCAATCAACCTGCTAACTTGTACAGAAATAACAGTTCTGCTCCTCGTGTTACTGTAACCCTTAAAGGAATTAAACCCAATTCCCATGGAATAGGAGCTAGGATACTTGTGAAATCAAACAACCTACTTCAATCACAAGAAATAGTGAGTGGAGGAAGATACTTATCAGGTGATGAGTCCAGAAGAACATTTGCTGCAAAAGAGAAAATTGAGAGCATAAAGGTAATATGGAGAAGCGGGAGAGAAAGCAGTATTACTAATGTTTACCCTAATCGGCATTATGAAATTCAGGAATCCACTTCTTTATCTGTAAAGACGATATCCGAACCTGATCAAATTTCACTTTTTGAAGATGTTAGCAATAACATTAATCATAATCATGTTGATCAATCATTCGATGATTACTCCCGTCAGTCTTTATTGCCAAAAAAGCTTAGCCAAGAAGGTCCGGGAGTTGCGTGGATAGACTGGAACAATGACGGATTTGACGATGTCGCAATACCGTCTGGAAAAGGGGGTAAATTTGGGCTTTATTTAAATGATAAGAATGGAGGGTTTAACCAATTAGAAACAGAATCTCTTAACAAGATAAACACAAGAGATCAGGTGGCATTATTGAAAATTAATCAAAAAAAAGAGGAATTGTTAATTCTTCAATCTAATTATGAAGATGGATTAATTGTTGGGTCAGCAATTGAAAGGCATATTGCAAATTCATCTAAACCAATAGATTTACTTGCTGCAGGGGAAATTGCTTATTCAACTTTTTGTAGCGCTGATTATGACGGAGATGGTGACTTGGATATATTTGTTGGGGGAAGATGTAAAGCCGGATCATATCCGATTCCAGTTGACTCTCTATTACTTGATAATGTGAATGGAGAATTTCAGATCAATAAAGATCAATCGAAAACTTTATCTAAAATTGGATCAGTTAGTAGCGCAGTCTGGACGGATGTGCTTGGAGATAATCTTCCCGAATTGGTTTTAGCATGTGACCCAGGACTCATTCTTATTTTCCAAAACAAAGAAGGAAAACTTGTTAATGTAACTAATATGATAGGGTTAGATAAGACAATAGGCTTTTGGAATAGCGTTAGCAGTGGAGACTTTAATGGTGATGGTAGACTTGATTTAATATGTGGAAATTTGGGAGGGAATTCAAGATATGAAATTTATCGTGATAGGGATTTAGTGTGGCATATGGGTGACTTGAGTGGGGGAGGAATCAATGATGTATTCGAATCTTATTATCCTATTGATGCGAATCAATTGTCACCAATTAGAACATACCCTGAAACATTAGTTGCTATTCCGTTCTTGCGAGAAGAGTTTTCGAGCTACTCTGATTATGCATCAGCAAATACTTGGCAATTGCTAGGAGTGCAGAGAGATCAATTAAGGAGCATTAATATAAATAAAATTGAATCAGTAATTTATTTGAATCAAGGAGGTAAATTTGAGATGAGAGATTTACCTATAAATGCACAGCTTTCTCCTGTGTTTGGGATTTCGGTCTCAGATTTTGACGGGGATGGTTTTGAAGATGTTTTTCTTGCACAAAATTTCTTTGGAACAAGACCAGGGTTTCCTCGTCTTGATACAGGAAGAGGTTTGCTGTTAAAAGGAAAGGGGAATGGTGATTTTACTTCCCTAAGCCAATCATTAAGTGGCATAGATATTACTGGCGATCAACGAGGAGCTGCTTTTTCAGATTATAACAGAGATGGTAAAGTTGATTTATTAGTTGGGCAGAACAACGGGCAAAGTAAATTGTATCAAAACCGCAATGCTAAAAGAGGGTTAATTGTCCAACTTAAAGGTCTAAAAAATAACCCTAAAGCTATAGGCGCTAAAATTCAATTGGTATCAATGTATAAGAAGGGTCCAATTCGAGAGGTTAAAGGTGGAGGCGGCTATCGTTCTCAAGACTCTGCGTTTCAGGTTCTGTCTTTAAATGATCCATCACTAAATAAAGTGAGGGTAATTTGGCCCAATAGTAAGATTTCCGAAACTAGTTTTTCACATGATTCTAAAATAATAAAGATAGAGGAGCCTTCAAAATGAAAACTAATTGTTTTGTTTTCTGTAGGCTTTTATTACTCATTTTATTGTTTGAGGGAATTATTTTTGTGCGCGCAGAGAAAATTATCAAATCCGATTTATGGAGTTCTGTTAAGCTGCAATTTAATCAGAAAGGATCAAGTGGATTCAAAAGGTTAGAATCAAGCTTAACTAATATCAATTTCAATAATTTATTAAATAACGATAGATCCATTAGAAATCGAAATCTTTTAAGTGGATCCGGTGTTGCCGCTGGGGATATAGATAATGATGGCTTATGCGACCTTTATTTTTGCGGACTTGAAAATGGTAATAAATTATATCGTAATCTTGGGGGTTGGAAGTTTTCCGATATTACAGGCATCTCAAAAGTATCTTGTTTAGGGCAAGACTCAACAGCTGCCGCATTTGCAGATATTGATGGTGATGGTGATCTGGATTTATTAGTTAATGCTTTAGGGGGAGGTACTCGGCTTTTCCGCAATGACAATAATTTACAGTTTACTGAAACTACAAATAAGTCGGGGCTTAAATCAAATGCCGGGAGTATGTCCATGACTCTAGCAGATATTGAAAATGATGGGGATTTAGATATTTATGTAACTAATTTTCATCCAACAACAATTAAAGACAGTCCAAATACTAGAATTAGAGTTCGGATGGTAAATGATAAGCCAAGAGTCATTTCAGTTAATGGGGTTTCTACTTCAAACCCTAATTTAAAAGGTCGTTTTGAAATTTCTAAAAATCGAAATGTTCTCGAATATGGGGAGGATGACTTTCTATTTATTAATGATGGAAATGGTTTATTTAAAAAAGCCGATTACACAGACCGTTTTTTTGATGAATCTGGTGGTAAACTTTCCAAAACACCAAAGGACTGGGGTTTAGCTGCCCGATTTTGTGACATCAATCAGGATGGTTATCAGGATTTATACGTTTGCAACGATCTGTTCACTCCTGATCGCATTTGGATTAACGATAGACATGGTCGTTTCAAAGCTCTTCCAAAATTGGCTCTGAGAAATACATCAACTTTTTCTATGGGAGTTGATTTCGCAGACTTTGATAGAGATGGAGATTTTGATTTCTTTGTAGTTGATATGCTTAGCAGGTCGCATGCAATGAGGCATTTGCAAGTGTCTGAATTAATTTCAAGCAATGAAAACCAATCAATTTTATTAAGCAGGCCTCAATTTTCTCGTAATACTCTTCAAATGAATAGAGGAGATAATACTTTTGAGGAGATTGCGCGATATTCAAATGTTGAAGCGTCAGAATGGTCTTGGGGCCCTATTTTTGTTGATATCGATTTTGATGGGTACGAAGATATCTTAGTCACAAACGGTCAACTTAGAGATTTTCAAAACGCTGATATGGCTGCTGTAATTGATCGAGAAAAAAAAGAAAAAGGTCTTTCTCAAAGTAAAGTTATGAATTTGTTATCAAAATTTCCAGATTTAAGGACAGCAAATGTTGCCTTTAGAAATAATAAAAACGGGACGTTCTCAGATTATTCATCTCAATGGGGATTTGATCAAGCTGGGATATCCCAAGGAATGGCTTTAGCAGATCTTGATAATGACGGTGATATGGACGTAATAATGAATAATTTATTCGAAATTGCTGGGGTTTATGAAAACCAGTCTCCTAATTCAAGAATTCGTATTCAGTTAAAGGGCATTAAAAACATTAATGGAGTTGGTGCTAGAATTGTTCTTACTCAAAATGGTTTAGTTCAAACACAAGAGATTATATGTGCTGGAAGATATTTATCCTCAGATCAGTCTATTCGTACTTTTGGTATCCAAAATAAAGTTTCCGATATTTCAATCTTTTGGCCTAGCGGCGCAGTTCAGTCAGTTAATGGGATTGAACCTAATTGCTCTTATACTTTTAAAGAACCTTCAATTGTAGAAAGTCGGGATTTTGGAGAAAATAAAACTCAAACTTTATTCGAAGATATTTCTAATATACTTAGTCATAATCATTTAGATAGACCCTACGAGGATTTTCAAAGGCAATTGCTAATACCAATTAAGTATAGTCAATCGGGTCCAGGTATAAGTTGGATAGATATTAATTCTGATGGCTTCGACGACTTAATAATCAGTAATGGTGCAGGAGGAAAGCTCTCTGCTTATCACATTAAGGAAGGAGGTGTTATTGAGTCTGTAAAATCTTCAATGCTTCGCAAAACAAACTGGGATCAAACTATGATTCTGCCAACATTTTCGGATAATGGATTGCCTTCGTTGATTGTTGGAGTATCAAATTATGAATCAGGTTCAACACAACTTCCTTCTGCTGCTTTTTATGATTTCCCAAAACAAAAGACTTCTGCAATCCGTGCTGGAATTAATGGCAGTACAGGGCCTATGTGTCAGGCGGATATTGACGGAGACGGAGTGCTCGAAGTGTTTGTAGGGGGGCAGATAATTCCTGCTCAATATCCAGCTCCTGCAGATTCAGCGTTAGTTAAATTCGAAAATAGGAACTCTAAGGTTTTATATAAATGGGATAAATTAGGAATGGTTCAAAGTGCGGTTTTTAGTGACGTCTATGGAAACGAGAAACCTGAACTTATTATAACTCAACATTGGGGATCATTACGTGTTTTTACTTGGGCTGATAACAATTGGAATCCAATTGAAATTACTGATCAACTTGGTCTTTCTAAATTAACGGGATGGTGGAATGGTGTTGCAACTGGCGACTTTAATAATGATGGGCTCATAGATATTGTAGCAACAAATTGGGGGCTTAATTGGAGAAGTAAGCCAACTTTAAATAAACCCAACAGAATTTATTTTGGCGATTTATATGGGGATGGTTCAACTGCAGCAATTGAAGCATCCTTAATTAAAAATGAGTGGAAACCTGATCGAAGGTTAAACATCTTAAGTGCTGCACTGCCAGCAATAAGAGAAAATGTTCTAACATTTGAAGAACTTGGAAGAAGCAACGTTAGAAATGCTTTTGGCAGTAATATTGAAAATCTTGAATTTCTTGATGTTGTTGAGTTTAGGTCGGGTGTATTTATTAATAATTTCAATGCTCCTATGGAATTCATCCCTCTCCCCGACAAAGCTCAACTTACTGTTTCATTTGGAGTTGTTGTTGAAGATTTTGACGGTGATGCTTTTCAGGATGTTTTTATTTCCCAGAATTTCTTTGCTACTAACCCAGAATATTCACGATGTGACTCCGGAAGAGGTTTGCTTTTGAAAGGCAATGGTAAGGGTGAGTTCAGTGCGATTGATTCTTCGAAAAGCGGTATAAAGATTTACGGAGAGCAGAGGGCTTGTGCTACCTCAGATTTCAATCAAGATGGACGCATTGACCTTGTGGTCGGGCAGAATTCTGAAACTACTAAACTTTTTCAAAATTCTAATGGTAAGCCTGGAATAAGAGTTCGACTTAAAGGTAGTATGAAGAATCCTTATTCAATTGGTGCAAAGATTATTTCTACTAAGCCAAAGTTTTTAAAAGAAATTCAATCTGGATCTGGTTATTGGTCAAACAATAGTTCAATCGTGGTCTTCCCTAAAGGCGACCGAGATAACATCTTGAGAGTTACTTGGCCGAATTCCAAAAATATTGAATATAAAATTCCCGTAGGCTCCAAGTCTTTAGAATTATATGTCAATGGAGATATAGTTAATCTGAAATGATCATTTTCCATTATATTACTGGATTATTATTAATTCTTAGTACTGTTCAATTTTCTCATGCTTTAGAATGGATTAACCACAACACACATAGCACAGCTAAAATTAAGGGCATAAAAATCCAGAAGAATGCCTCAGGTAATACTAATGGTTTTAAATTACACCAAACTCAGAATACTAAAATAGAGTTTGCCAATAGATTGTCACGTCAACTTGTTGCTAGAAACAGGAATTTAGCTAACGGTTCAGGAGTAGCAATTGGTGATATAAATGGAGACGATCTACCGGATATTTACTTTTGTGGGCTTCAAACGGACAACAAATTATACAAAAACAGGGGAAATTTTACATTTGATGATATTACTCTTCAGTCTGGCGTTAACTGCGCAAAGCAATATTCAACAGGAGCTTTAATTGAAGATGTTGATGGTGATGGTGATAATGATTTGCTTGTAACGGCCTTGTCTAAAGGGACAAGATTATTTTTAAATAATGGAAAAGGAGTCTTTTCTGAAAAGAAAAATTCAGGTTTATTCCCGAAACTTGGTGCCACATCGATGTCCATGGCTGACTTAGATATGGATGGGGATTTGGATTTATATGTCACAAATTATAGGACTACTAATTACAAGGACCGACCTCCAGGGGTTAATGTAGAAGTTTCTTCAGAAGGGGGCGAAATTAAAGTTACTCCTTCTAATCGTTTTACTTATGTAAGATCAGGTAGATCTGATGGGGTAAATATTGTAGAGCTTGGAGAACAGGACTTTGTCTACGAAAACCTTGGTTCAGGAAAATTTAAACCTATTAGCTGGACTTCTGGTAAGTTTCTTGATGTTGATGGAAATAGATTAACTAAACCTCCGCTAGATTGGGGGTTAAGTGTATTAATAAGAGATTTTAATAATGATAATTTACCCGATATTTTCGTATGTAATGATTATTTTTATTCGGTAGATAAATTTTGGATTAATCAAGGGAGTGGTGTTTTTAAGTTAGCTGACTATAGGATTATTAGAAATTCAAGTATGTCGTCAATGTCTGTAGATTGTGCTGATATTAATTTAGATGGTTATGATGATTTTTTTGTAGCTGATATGCTTTCTCTAAGAATGGAACGTCGACATACTCAACGTGCTAATTCCCTAAGAATTGACCTATTATTGCCAAGATCAAATAAAACTTATCAACCTGAGTTTGGTAGAAATACATTACAACTCAATCGTGGAGACGGAACATATGCTGAAGTTGCTTACTATGCTGGGCTTGCTGCTAGCGAATGGACTTGGAGTAGTAGATTCCTTGATGT
>TARA_B100001175_G_scaffold297810_1_pt1 | contig 17423 bp, 20 predicted proteins | sample TARA_B100001175 | Tara Oceans TARA_B100001175
GCTTCTGTTGATCTTGCTCGATTAGCAGGGTTACAACCCGCTGGGGTTATTTGTGAAATTATTAAAGAGGATGGTGAGATGGCACGATTGCCTGATTTAGTTAAGTTTGCTAAAAAGCATAAGTTGTCTTTAATAACGATTAAAGATTTAATTCATTACCGTATTCAGAATGAATCCTTTATAGAATTGGTTGAGATTGTAAAGTTGCCTACTGATATAGGTGAGTTTGACTTACATTGTTATTTAGACAAATTAAATGATAAACACCATTTTGCGTTAACTTATGGTGACTATCAAAAGAAGCCAACGTTAGTAAGGGTTCATTCGGAATGTATTACAGGAGATGTATTTGGTTCGTTACGTTGTGATTGTGCGCCTCAGTTACATACGGCAATGTCGATGGTAAAAGAAAACGGAAGTGGTGTTGTTTTATATATGAGTCAGGAAGGTCGTGGTATTGGTATTGCTAATAAGTTAAAGGCTTATAAATTACAAGAGAATGGGTATGATACGGTTGATGCTAATAAAGAGCTTGGTTTTTCTGAAGATTTGAGAGATTATGGAGTGGGTGCTCAAATTTTAATCCATTTAGGTGTTACACAGATGCATTTAATGACAAATAATCCAAAAAAAATTATTGGTCTTAAGGGATATGGGTTATCTGTTAAAAAAAGGGTTCCAATTAAGATTGAACCTGGAAAATATAATCAAACTTATTTAAAAACAAAACAAAATAAAATGGGGCATATATTATGAAACATAATCATGTAAAAGGTTTAGATAAAAACGATTCAATTATTAAAGGGGATTTAGAAGGAAACGCTTATAAAGTTTCTATTGTAGTTGCATCTTTTAATGGAGATATTGCACAGGGTTTGTTAGATGGTGCGTTAAAAGCTTTAGGTGAGTGTGGTACAACGGATATTAAGATTTTAGAAACAGAAGGTGCTTTTGAAATACCAGTAATAGCTAAGCATTGTACTAACTTTTCGGATGCTGTTGTCTGTTTAGGTGCTGTTATAAAAGGTGAAACCGCACATTTTGATTATGTTGCTAATGAATGCTCTCGTGGTATTCAACAGGTGATGTTAGAAACAGGTAAACCTATTACGTTTGGTGTTTTAACAACGTATACAGATTTTCAAGCAAAAGAGCGATCTTTGCCAGATTCATTTAATGAAGGGTATCAAGCTGCTAATACAGCGATTCGTATGTGTTCGTTACTTAAAAAATTAGGTTAATTATTTTATCTAGTTTAATAGGATCTAATAATTCCGATACATTTTCCGAGAATAGTAGATGATTTGTTGTTTTGAATGATAATGGATGGGTAAGCATCATTTTCAGCTTTTAAACTTATTTTATTATCTTTTTTGATATAGCGTTTTAAGGTTGCTTCATTATCGATTAATGCTGCAATAATGTCACCTGATTGAATGGTATGATTTTTTTCTATTATGGCAATATCTCCTTCAAAAATTCCAGCATTAATCATGCTGTCACCTTTTATATTTAATCCAAATTTTTGTTTGTTATGGGTTAATAATGGTAGGTTATCTAAGTATGATTCTGTATTTTCAATTGCTTCTGTGGGTTCTCCTGCTTTAATAGTTCCTAGAATAGGGGTAATGTTAGGATTATGTAAAATGGTAACGGCACGCGCTTTTGCATGCCGTTTAATATATTTTTTTCGTTCAAGGATTTCTAAATAGGTTCTTACGGTACCATCAGAATTAAAATTGAATGTTTTTGCTATTTCTTTGTAGGATGGATAATATTTGTTTTCTTCAAAAAAATTACATATAAAGTTGAAAACGTTTTCTTGTTTTTTGGTTAGTTTTTCTAACTCTTTATTCATATTTTATACTGACAATTAATTCTATTTTAAAGAATTTTGTATTATCTATTGGCGATATTTTAGCACCCAAATTAGCGGAGAAACTATTAACAATATTTAATAATCCTATTTCTGAATTTTTTTGGTTATAGATTAAGTTATTTTTTATTCTACTTAAGATGATTCCTTCTAAGTTTGTATTTGATAATTGTTTTATTGTATGACATAAATTGTCTTTGTTTTCTTTATTTGTAATATTTTCGGTAGTAATGATAGCTTCGTTTGGAAGTTGTGTTAAATGGATGCTAATGTCATTATAATTTTTATAGGTATGTTTTATTGCGTTTTCAATCAGTTCATTTGTAATAGTTGAAATTGTTGATTTGATTTCATTTTTATTTGAGTGTACTGAGGATGTGTGATAGTCTGCAAAAAAATTTGATACTATGCTACATTTTTCCCAATCTTCAGCATGGTTAATAGACATTTTAAAGGATAGGGAAATGTTGTTTTGTATTGTTTTAAATTTAGTTTCATCTAAATTTCCAAATAATTGAGTTTCGTTTGGGCTAGTTTGATTCAATGTATAATTTTTCCCATAAGTTTTGTAATGATGATAATGTTTTATTTTGCCATGGAATATTTTTGTTTATGATTAATTTAATTGATTTATCATCTTTTCTAGCTTGGATTATCATTCTTGCTAATGAGGTGATTCCTGAACTGTTGAGATACTCTAACTCTGTAATATCAATATTTAAGATATCAGTAGATTCTTCTAGGGCATTTTTTATTAGAGAAAAGGGTTGGTCGTAGGATAATGGAGAAGGAAGTCTCATGGATCCTGAAATTGTAATTTTATTTAATGAGCTGGAATCAATTATGTAGTCTTCAGTTTTGATAATCATGTGTCATGTCCTTATTGTTTAATTTTATTATAATACGTGTTTTTAAAATTGAAGAGGTTTTTTCTTTGTTTTTTTGGTTTTCAATATTTATTTTTCCTTTATAATCTTTTGTTAGGCTATAAATGGCATAGCCTAATTCTGAAAATTCTTTTGCAAATAATATGTTTTCAAATTCATTATTTTTTTTAATTAGCTTTATTTTTTTAATATAATTTTTTAAGAGATTGATTTGATGAGATATTAAATATAATGATAGTTCTATGGTTGTTTGTTTGCTATCTTTAAAACATGATAGTGAATATTGTTCAGTTTTTTTTACACCATGTTTGATTGAAAATTCTAAGCATTCATTAATGATCGTTGATAGTGTGTTATTTATATAATGTTGCGGTGTTTCGTTAGAGTTTAATAAATTGGAACAAAATGCAGACGACAGGCTTGCTCGTTTCCATGATGAAATGATATCTATTGGTAAAAAATTAATATCGAAATTTATATTTTGATTTGTCATATTTTTTGAGGTATTAATGATATGATTTTATTTTATAGTAACTTAAAAGTAGCTTGTTTAGTAGTTTATTTTTTAGGTTAATACTTTCTTAATTTCGTTGTGTTTGATGATAATAAAGGTTATATCATCTAAAAATATTTTATTTGTAAATGTATTAATGTTTTCAATAAGGTTTGTTTTTATGGTTTCTGTACTTTCTGTACCTATATCTTCGAGTAATTGTTTAATTCGAGTATCATTAAATTGTTCTTTTTTTGGGTTACCTTCTTTATATGCTTCGGTCAGACCATCCGTTGCTAACAATAATACGTCTTTTTCTGATAAACTTATGCTACTAGATTGAAAACATTTATTTTTTAGTTCATCTGTTAAGCCTATTCCAAATGGTAGATGATTAATAGAGTGATGGATGACTTTTTTTTCATTATGTTTATAGATAAATAAATTTTCATGATTTCCATGAAATTTAAATGTTTTTCCATCTTCAGTATGTAAGGTTACAAGTGATATAGGTCGAGGTTCGCTTAATCGTTCGAAGTTTTGACATAAAATTTTGTTTGCTTGTTTATTGATTGATGCAGGATCGATTAGTTTACTAGAGTGGATGAGACTTGAAAAAATACTTTGAATCATGAGCATAACCATTCCAGATCCTATGCCATGGCCTGCTACATCGCCTAATATAATCCAATTATGATTGTTTTTAGTATGGATATCATAAAAATCACCTCCCACTTCATCAGATGATCTTAAGTAAGCTGATGTTGTGCAATTTGGAATTACATGGTTTTGTGGAATAATTTCTGATTGTATTTTTTGTGCTATTTCTATTTCTCCATTGAGTCTAATTTGTTTGATTTTTTGCATTGCAGGTGTGATTTGATTGGATAAGGTTTTTAAGAGTTGAGAGTCTTCTTTTGTATATTTTTTTTCAGATAATTTTTGACCTATGATTATTAATGCGATTATTTCATCTTCTTCATTGTATGATACTAAAATAAAGTTGCCTTTTTTGGTTAAGTTTGGATCTATATTTGTTACTTTATTGCTGATATCCACAATATCATAAATTGATTCTTTAGTTTTAAGAATAAACTTTATGAGTTCAGGCGTTATTTTGAATGGGGTAGTTTCTAAATTTTGTTTATTTGGATGGTAGATTAATTTTTTACTAGTTTCTTTAAATTTATCAAACCATTCAGGGATAAAAACTTGAATGTCTATGATTTCGATATCATTTGAAAATAGGTTGTATATATTATTAACTAATTCAGATAAATTTGATGATTTGTGTGTGAGTTGTGAAAATTTAAAGAGAATTATTTTGTAGTCATACCAGCCTTTGATAAATTTTCGTGTTGCGGATGTAATTAGTTTATCTTGTGCTTCTGCTCCGTAAAATGCCCAAATTACGGATAGGAGAATACAGCCAGGGTATAAGACTGTATTGTTATCTTTTGCAAATGAAAACAGGGTTAAGTAAGAGAGTACGATGGTTGTTGTAATAATAATAAAGGATGTAGATCGTCCTATGACAACTTTTATATCCATTAATTCGTGTTTTAGCATGGCATATAATGAACAGTAGATAAGACAAGATACAGATAAGGGGCCGATGTTGGTTAGATTTGTAATACCAAATAAGGGTAAGATAAGATTAAAAAATACGGACATGCTAATGGTTAAAATAATGCCTAGGGCGATGTAGGTTATTTTTAGTTTGTCTTGTCCTGTATATTGATTAATTTTTTTATATATTGTTATAAATATTATGCTCATAAAGCTTAGAAAATAGATGGACCATAATTTATGGCCATAATTAAATGTAACGTCGGTCATACTTTTAATATCAATGATAATAAAGTTGCTTAATGATGCTATTGCAAAAAATAGTGATATTCCTGTTAATAGGGCTAGTTTTATAGGGGTTAGGTTGATTATTTTTCTAGGGTAGTGTGTTACAAATACATATAAGGATGTGGGTAAAAATGAAGGTCCTAAAAACGCCATTTTTACCCAAAAAAGCATGTTTTCAGTATTCCAAAGCATATAACAAGCAAGCATCCATTGTAAAATTGCGATGGATGTTATTGTAAATGCTATATTAGCAATGTTTTTCCAGTTTTTTATAATAGGGATTAATGATAAAAAAAAGTTTAATACTATTAAGGTTATATATAGTACTAACATGAGGTTGTTTTTTTACCTGTTAATGTAAATAAATTAGAAAATGTGAGCGTTGATTCATCTTTTAAATAATTCATATAATCATTTTTAAATTGTGTTGCTTTATCTTTAGATCCTAATGCTTTTACAATTTCTGGTAAAGCAATATCTAGTTTTAGATCCCATAATGATTCATTATGAGGATCTATTTTTCCTGCAAATAGATGATAGGGTTCTAATTGAAGATCAATAGAGCTTAAGGAGGCTTTTTTTCCAAAGTGAAATAATTTTCTGCCTATATAGGGATCAAATCCACTTTTGCTTAGGTGTTTTAAAATAATATCTAGTCTGTTTTGTAATGATTTGTTTTCTGGATAATGTGTTGCTAATTGTGCATCTAAATCTTGTAATATAATAAATCCATTGGGTTTAGTGACACGATACATTTCTTTAATAATACGTAAAGGTGATTTGCTATATTCTAGTAAAAATCTTATGAAGACAATGTCAAAGTGATTTGAATGAAATGGCATGTTTTCTGCAGATCCTTGAATAAAGTTTAGATTTTTATAGTCGGAATGTTTGCTGCGTTCATCATTAAAACGTTGTTTACTTAAATCAATTCCTGTAATAGAGATGTTTTTGAAGGTTTTAGCTATTGTTGATGTAATGATTCCTGATCCGCAACCTACATCTAAAATGTTATTTATGTTGGGGTTTATTAGAGGAGATATATATTTTTTTATAAAAGTATCAGGGTCTACTTTACTTTTTAGCCGTGAGCTTTCTCTTGTGTCATCCATAAAGTAGGTGGCGGATGTCAACGGTTTTTATCTTATTTCATGAACAAGATGTTTCTTTTTTTCTCGTTCGCAAACTCGGCTGAAAATTTTATCTACATTTTTGTACCAGTCTATATAGCCATCTTTAGACCAAATGCTTTGATTATATTTTCGAATAATATTATGTCCCATAATGGTTAATAGTGTAGCATTATGGTTGTCTGTAATAACAGGAATGTAGGGTGCTTCAAAATTACTATAATATGTTTTTACTTGATTGAGTAAGTTTGAACAAATCTTTTGACATGTATCAGAGTTTAAGTTGTTATTAATGATTAATTCACATCTGTTTTCTAATAAACTAAAATTTAATCCAATGGGTGATCGATACGCTATAGCAACTCCAATAAGCTGTGATTTTGAGAATGCTAGTAAAATATGTCTGCGTTTAAATAGGCCTATGGATTTATAGGATTCATTTATATTTTCTAGATTGATGTCATTACTATCAAATTGGCCTGCTTCAACAAACATTTTATGTCGATTTAGGGTTAAAAAATGGATTAGTTCTTCATGATGATTTACGTGATAGTTTTTTATGGTTATATTTTTGCTTGTTTGTAGTTGACTGGCTGGATTAATTGCTAAGTAGCAGTGTTCAAATATACACGATATATTTTGTTTAACTGTATTTTGTAATGAACCAAAAACTTTTTTAGCGTATTTATTGGTGGGTCTAAACCAATTTTGAATGTAGTTGTAATTATGGGTAGGGGCTTTATCAATGAATCCTTTTTGCATCGCTAATAGTACCGATCGGGATCCTATTGGATTCCCATTAGAGCTTAAATGTTGGCAACACCATAGTGACTGGTTTTCTTTCCAACTGCTAACAGATGCCCAGTGGTTTGTAATGGGGTTTTCATAAGTATAAATGGATAATAATGAATCATTTTTAAGAAGCATTTTTTTCCAGTTATGTTTAATTTGTTCAAAATAGGGTTTTAATTTTTTCATTTTTTCTGGATAAATAAAGCCATTTTTTTCATATTTATTAAACAATTCATCAATGCTGATTTGATTGATTTTACAATTCAAATTTTCTGCTGATTCAAGTTTTATGTTATTAGCTGGATCGTATAGTTGATGGATATTGGGGGTGGTATGTGTTGTTGGGGTATTTAGGACTGAATATGAAAATTTGGTTTTTGTAGGAGGCACGATACCATGATCTTCTAATTTAGAAATGATTGTTTGGTATTCTTCCGAAATAATTTTAGAAGATAATTTTGATTTTTTTGGGAAAACCATGTTTTGATATTCCTATTTAAAAATATTTATCGATGAAAATATCCTATTTTGATACACTAGATAATGTGCTTGTGTCAATAGTTTTTTTTGTTTTAAATTGTAGTTTAATTTTTTTAAGTAAGGATATTATATTTTTGCAATTGTTTGATCTTTTCATTACACTATAGACATGTCAAAACGTAGTAAGTCTAAATCTGGTTCAAAATTTGGTTATGGGTTGCCCAATATTAATCGAAAAAAAATTACTAAAAAGGATATTTCAATTATTTTAAAAAAGCGTTGGAAAGATGTATCTAGTTTGGATTTATATAAATTATATCAATCTGATTTTAAAACGGAAGATTTAGCTAATAAATTTAATACAACGACTATTAATATTTTAAATCGTTTAAGGTTTCAATGACGTTTTTTAAATCTCATTTATTTATTTTATTTTTAGTTGTTTTTACAGAATTAATTGGTTTTGGTTTAATTATTCCCGTATTACCACAAATTGCAGCTCAATATGAATTGAATCATTTTATGTTGGGTATTTTAATGTCTGCATTTTCGTTTGCTCAATTTTTTTCTGCCCCCTTACTGGGACATTGGTCTGATAAATTTGGACGTAGACCTTTGTTGATTGTGAGTAAATTAGGTACAGTTTTTGCTTATATTGTTTTGGCTTATGCTAATTCATTTTGGTTGTTTTTAATAGCTCGTTTATTAGATGGGTTTACTGGTGGGAATATTGCTGTTGCTAGAGCGTATATAGCGGATGTGACGCCCGTTAAAGATAGAGCTAAAGGGATGGCTGTTATTGGAATATCGTTTGGGTTAGGATTTATTTTTGGACCTGCTTTAGGGGGTGTTTTTTATACGTTGCCAAATGGTCAGTTCGTGGCTTCTTTGGTTGCGAGTGGTTTATCCTGTATAGCTGTTCTATTTACCTATTTTCTTTTAAAAGAACCTGAAAATAAAGTTGCTGTTAAAGAGGGTTTTACCTTAATTCGTTCTGTTTTTTCTATTAAACAAGGGGTGTTGTTAGCAATATGTTTTATTTATTTTATTTATATGATTTCATTTTCAGGTTTTGAAACAACGTTTTCTGTTTTTACGCATTATATATTTGATCTTTCTATTAGAGATAATAGTTTGTTGTTTATGTATGCAGGTATTATTGGTTTAATTGTTCAATTATTTTTGTCTAAAAATGCATCTGCTAATTTTGTTTTATTTATTATGGCGGGCTTTTTTTGTTTGGCTTTTGGATTTTTAGGCATGGCTCATTTATCTACCGTTGTATCATTGATTTTAGTTTTATCAATTTTTTCTATTGGGATTTCATTGGTCAATACGTTTATGCCGGCTTTATTAAGTACTTATACAACAGATGAGAATAGAGGATTGATAATGGGTGTTTATGAAAGTATAGGAAGTGTAAGCCGTATTATAGGCCCTTTAGTTGCTTATAGTATTGCTATTTCTTATATTCGTTATGAATATATGGTTTATGGTGTGTTTATGTTGCTTTTAATTCCATTTATTTATTACTTTTGTTGGTATCGTCGTTCTTAGGTGTATTTGTTTTTTCTTGCTTTAATAACTTTTTAGCAATTTTTAAAAATGATTCGGCTTCATGGATTTTTTTTGTTAGTTCGTTTTTACTTAAATGATCATAAGGATTTGTTGTGATGGTATCAAATAATGATTCATTGAGTTCTTTAGGTGTCATTAGTTCCCGTTTTGCTAAATAGGCTAAAATATCGTTTTTGGTAGATTTTTGTTCAATATGATATGTTTTTTCAGATTCAGATAATTTGTTTATTCGGCTATATTGTTTGATACTGTCAATATTTCTTCCTAGTACTTTTGCTAATTTTGTTAGGGTGTACCCGGTTTGTTCTTTAATTCTTATAACTGCTTCGGATAATTCTATTGGGTTTAAATTCATTCGATGCATGTTTTCAGCTAATTGAAGGATTTCGTTTTGTGCTGTGTTATCGTTATATTCTTTAACAATAGAGGGAATGGTTTCCCAATTTAAATAATGAGCAGCGTTGAGTCGGTTACCACCTATTAGTAATATATAGGTTTCTTTTTCTTTTGGATGTTTCATGATAGTAATTGGATGGATTAATCCTTTTTGTTCAATATCTTCTGCTAGTTGAATAATTTTGTCGTTGTCAAAATGACGTCTTACTTGTGGTGTTGTGATTATTTGTAATAACGGTATATCAACAATAATTTTATCCCCATGTGTATTAATATGATTTTTAATAAGATCAGATTTTGTGGCTATGGGTGTTTTTTTTTTGAATAAACTATGTTGGCTAAAGGTATTTGTCATTGATTATGCTTTTTTCATTAACTCGATGGTTAGTTCACGGTAATCGTTGGATGGATTTGCTTGGGGTGATAAATGGATAACACTTTGACCTGTTGCATTGGCTTGATCAATGCTGGTACTGGTTGTGATACATGATTTAAAGAGTTCTTTAGGGTATGTTTCTGAGCATAATTCATAAGCTTCGTTAAATAAGGTTTCTTTTTTGTTAACCTGAGTAAAAAAGAAACCTAAAATTGTGGTGTTACTTTCAAAAATTGTTTGTAGTTTTGATAAGGTTTGTGTTAGTAAATCAAGACCTGTTAAGGAAAAAATATCGGCGTGTAATGGGACCATAATATAATCTGACGCCATGATTGAATTGATGGTTAATAAACCCAGTGATGGTTGGCAATCTACTAAGATGTAATCATATTTACTACAATCTTTTTGATTGTTTTTTAATACATTTTTTAAAATACTTTCTCTATTTTCTTTGTTTGCTAAATCAAGTTCTGCGCTACTTAGCAAAACATTGGATGGTAATAGATCGACATTGTTAATATAGGTGCTTTTTTTTAAGCTGTTAATGGATGTGTTGTTCGTATTATTTACTAATAAATTATAGATTGAATCATCGTCATCTGTAATATTGGAATAGACTTGTGTGGTGTTTCCTTGTGGATCCATGTCGATGATTAGTACGGATGCATTTTGTTCAGCTAGGCAGGCTGCTATATTAATAACAGAGGTTGTTTTGCCTACACCACCTTTTTGATTTACAAATGAAATAGTTTTTGTCATTGTCGCCCTTTTTTTTTGAATTTTTCTACTTAACTTATACATCCCGATAAAGTTTGGAGGCGGCACCCAGATTCGAACTGGGGATAAAGGTGTTGCAGACCTCTGCCTTACCACTTGGCCATGCCGCCCTTAAGTAATAGTTTATTTTATTCAACTTTTTGGTTGCTGACAATAATAATTCACGTTTATTATGAATTAATAATCATCCCATTGAAGTTGATTTCGTTTTTTGTCATATTTTTTAAGAATATTAAGAAGTTCTGATAATCGTTTAGCACGTTTGGCACAACTTTTTTTATTGGTATGTGTTAATGCTTCATTAATGGCAATGATATGTTCACGTGATATTTCTAATTCATCTAATGGGTTTATTGTATTTATATTCATTTTCTTTGATAGAATTTTTTCATATAATGTCTATCAGGTCAAAGTTAAAGTTTTAAACGTATTGGTTCTGTCTGGTTAGATGTTATAATATTATTTTTATGAAAATGATTAATAATTATATTTTTTGGGTATGAACATAATCTCATGGTAATTCGATTTATAAGTTATTTTAGTGCAATTGTTATTTGCCAGTTTGTTTTTGTCGTCCTTTTGGCACCGGCATGGACATTTTTAGCAAGTACGATTTTGTTTTTAGCATTAATTCTTATTGAAGTTATTCCCCTGTCACGATACGAAAAATTTAAAGAATTATTTTATGAAAAACAACTCTATGATCCTTCTATGGATTTAGATACTGCAAAACGTGTTCAAGAGGCTTTGTTAGCCATTGATCCACCTGAAACAGATCGTGTTAAGATTGTTCGTCGTTGTGTTCCTGCGTCTACTTTAGGGGGTGATTTTTATACTTTTGTTAATAAATCCGTAAGGAAGTTATCTGAAAAACCAAAAACAAAAGGTATTGTTGAATTGGTAGATAATCAGGAGGATTTAATTGGTGTTACTATTGGTGATGTGGCTGGTCATGGTGTGTCCTCAGCGTTAGTTATGGCGTTAACATCAGGATTATTAGGTAGAATTGGGCTTAATAATCGATCTCCTGCCGTTATTTTACAGCGTGCTAATATTGATATTCAAAAATTTATTTCTCAATCTCAGATTAGTCATGTTACGGCATTTTATTCGACTATTAATTTAGATCGAATGACTTTAACATTTGCTGGTGCAGGTCATCCGGCTGCTGTTTTATTGCATGCTGATTTAACGTATGAATTGTTAGAGGCTAACGGTATCTTTTTAGGGATGTATCCAGATGAGGTTTATGAAGAAAAAACTATTTCGTTAGCAGCTGGTGATCGGTTACTTTTGTTTACGGATGGTATTATTGAAACCTCTAATGCTTTACATGAACCTTTTGGAACAAAGCGATTGGTTGATTTGGCAATTATGCATACGGATAGAGAACCTGATGATTTGGTTGAAATTGTTTTTGAACAGTTATATAAGTTTCGTGAAGGGGAAACGCAGCGTGATGATCAAACGTTAGTGGTTGTTGATATTAAATAGATGCTAACACAAGGAAAAACGATTAAGAAAGTGACTCAGTCAGGGGCTAAACGTCATCTTGATCAACTTGTGGTTGAAAAAGAAACTCAGGTTTTTTTAAATGATACGCTTGTTACAATGGTAAGGCATACTTCTCAATTAGAAAAAGAAATGGGAGTAGGGTGTTTATTTGCTTTTAATAAAATTGGCTTTGTTGTTGATTCTGTTTCTTATGCTAATCATGAAGTACGTGTTGATGCTACTGAAACGGTTGTTGAACCAGTAAAATATGATGATTTTATGAAGCCTATTGCAACGTCAATTTTTCAATTAACCGCTTATTTTCAAGAAGCTGCTATTTTGTATAAAAAAACGGCTGTTACAGAAAGTGCGGCTATTGGTGATGATAAGCAACTTTTATTTGCTGCTGAAGATATGAATCAGAAAAATGCTTTATATAAAGTGTTGGGGGCTTATTTATTGGAACATAAGACAGATTTAAAGGGAAAGTCTTTGTTACTTTCATCTTGTGTGACTCTTGATTTAATGAGTATTATTGTTTGTTGTGGATTTAGTTTAATTATTACACGGACAGCACCTACGAATCAGGCCCTTGATATGGCGCAAGCGCATGGTGTATCAATTGTTGGTTTTGCTCGTGGACGCAAGTTTAATTGGTATTATTAGTAGGTTAGAATTTTTTCAAGAGATTTTCGCTTCCCCTTTGATTTATAAATTTTAAATCGGTTATTCATTTAGTAAGTATATTTTTAATATGTCATTTCATCTTTTAATTATGATATAGTTGATAGTTTAATAATCATGATATTTTCTAAATTTAAACGTATTTTAAGCTTAAGTATTCCTATTATTGGTGGGATGATGTCTCAGAATATTTTAAATTTGGTTGATACGTTGATGATTGGTCAATTAGGTCATGTTGCGTTGGCGGGTACTGGGGTAGGGGCGTTTTTATTTTTTGTGAGTTTTGCAGGTTTTACCGGTATTGCTAGTGGTGTTCAAACTATGGTAGCTCGTTATGTAGGGCAATCTCAGCAAGCGTTAATTTCTGTGGCGTTGATATTAGGTCTTATTTTGTCTGTGACTGGAAGTATTATTGTTGTTTTTGGTCAATGGTTTTTTTTAGACGGCTTAATTGGTTTGTTTTCAACGGATCAAGGGGTGTTGTTAGTTGCTCAGGATTATTATGGGTATCGTTTGCTAGGATTACCGTTTTTAACATTTTGTTTAGTGATTCGAGGGTTTTGGAATGGGATTAGTGAACCAAGGCGATATTTAGTTGTTATTGTTGTTATTCATGTTTTAAATGTGTTCTTTAATTATTGTTTTATCTTTGGTAAATTTGGGTTTCCTGCTATGCAGGCAGCTGGAGCTGGGTTAGCATCATCACTTTCTTTGGTGATTGGATCTGTGATTTATGGTATAGATTGTAAATCTTATTTACTGATTCGGTCTTTTTTTAATTTATCAAAAGATGTTTTAAAGGATACGTTAAACTGGTTACTTAATTTAGGTATTCCTACTTCTATCCAACAATTCTTTTTTGCCTTGGGTGTTGCTGTATTTTATTGGGTATTAGGCCAGTTAGGAACTGTTGAGATGGCCATTGGGAATGTTTTGGTTAATATTGTGCTAGTGGGTATTTTACCAGGTATTGGTTTAGCCATGGCTACGATGACCTTGGTGTCACAGTCATTGGGAGAGAAAAAGATAACGGAAACGTTTTATTGGCCTTTTTATGTCAGTATTTTAGCTTTGTTAGGTGTTGGTAGTTTGGTTTTAGGGGTTTTATGTTTTCCTAAATTAATATTACAGCCTTTTATTGTGGATATAGCGGTTTTGCAACGTGCTATTTTGCCACTCCGTTTGGATGCTATTGGGGTGTTGTTAGAGGTGTTAGCACTTATTTTTATGTATGCTTTAAATGGAGTTGATCGAACTCGATTTGTTATGATTGCATCGATTATTTGTCAGTGGATCTTTTTATTACCTATTACCTATTGGATTTCTATTACGTTGGGTTATGGATTAGTGGGCGCTTGGGCTAGTTGGTTGTTTTTTCAATTACTTCAAGTTCTTGTGTTTTCAGGAGCTTGGTTACGATTGCGGTTTCGTTTATCTGATTAGGTATAAATTCGATTATAGATTATATCTGTATTTTGAGTATATTGATCAAAACTAAATAAGCTATCAAGTTCTTCGTTACTAAATTTTTCTGTGATATCGCTATCTTCTTTAATTTTAATATCAAAGCTAATTTTTTCGTCAAAAGCAGCGTGTGCGTTACGTTGTACCAAGCGATAGGCATCTTCTCGACTCATGCCTTTTTCTATTAATTTTAATAATAATTTTTGTGAGAAAAATACATTGTATGATTTAGCGATATTTTCTTTCATTTGATCTTCATTGATTACTAAACCTGAAATGATTTTTATCATGAGTGACAGCATATAATCGAGTCCAATTGTAGCATCTGGAAAAATAACACGTTCTGTTGATGAATGAGAAATATCGCGTTCATGCCATAAGGCTTGGTTTTCTAAGGATGTTATCGCATAGCCTCGAATCACTCGTGCTAAACCTGTAATCCGTTCAGAAATAATAGGGTTACGTTTATGAGGCATTGCGGAGGATCCTTTCTGTTTACTTGAAAAAGGTTCCTGTACTTCATTAAACTCTGTTTTTTGTAAGGATCGTATTTCGACAGCCATTTTTTCTAGGGTACCTGCTGTAATGGCAATGGTTGTCATAAATTCAGCATGTCTATCACGTTGTAAGGTTTGAGTTGAAACAGGAGCAATATTAATGTTGAGATTTCCACAGACAAGTTCTTCTAATTTTGGAGGCATATGAGCATAATTACCAACAGCACCTGAAATTTTACCTACATTACAGGTTTCAATCGCCGCTTCTAATCGCTTTTTGTTTCGTTTTAACTCTTCATACCAAATGGTTAATTTTAGACCCATTGTTGTAGGTTCGGCGTGAACCCCATGGGTTCGACCCATCATAAGCGTATTTTTATGATCAAATGCTTTTGTTTTTAATGCACTTAATAAGGTATCTATTTCTTCTAATAGTAATTTTCCTGCATCTTGTATCTGTAAGCTAAAGCCTGTATCTACGACATCGGATGATGTTAGACCTAAATGAACAAAGCGAGATTTTTCTCCGATAAATTCGGCAACCGATGTTAAAAAAGCAATGACATCATGGTGAATTTCAGCTTCAATTTCATCAATACGTTTAATGTCAAACTTTGCTTTTTCTTTTATTTCTGTAACATCTTCTTGTTGTAAATTACCTAATTCTACGTGTGCATCGCAGGTTGCTAGTTCGATGTCGAGCCATTTTTGAAATTTGTTTTCTAAACTCCAAATAGCTTCCATTTTTTTTCGTGTATATCGTTTAATCATTGTTTTATAAATTTTAACAAACTCTTGAACTTGGCTCAATGGTTTTGATATTGCTGTAATTTTAATAAAACATAAAATTTAGATGTATTAAATGCGAGTTTTTTGAAATTTTTTACATTCTTAACACGATAACTTCTATAAAAGGTAAAAAAAAAATTAATTAGGGAGGCATGGCATGAAACCATCACCGTATCATCAATTAGAATTTTATAAATTATCAGACTTTACAGCTGTATTAGAAAAAGTAGGGCTTCATATGGATGTTAAAACAGGTGGGTTCCTTGCTAAAGATCGTTCTTTTACGGTTTCATCTTCACGATATGGAGGCGATTGTAAATTAACGTATAATGATGGAACAGAAGTTTCTATTTTAGATGGTCATATCTTTTTGGAATCGTTAAAGCATACAGAGTCTTCATTTAAGATTAAGTTATTTGTTAGTTAGTAATATCTAACTTTTTTTTTAATGGGCTGCTTAAGGGCTACTTAGTTGTAAGTGGTTATTTTTCTCGACGAATAATACGCCCTTTTGTTAAGTCATAGAGGGACATTTCTACTTGTACTTTATCACCTAGTATTATTTTAATACGATATTTATTTAAACGTCCTGCGTTATAAGCAATGATTTCTTGACCTGTTTCAAGTTCTACACGAAATTTTGTTTGAGGTAGACATTCTGTTACAACGCCATTAAGAACAAGGGTCTCTTCTTTTTCGCTACCTGAATGTTCTTTTGTTTTATTTCTTTTTTTTCGTCGTTTTGCCATTACTTATCTCCTTAAGATAGCCTATTATATACCCATCTACCTTTTTTACGAAACACTTAATTTGTAAGAATATTTGAATAACATTGCTTTTGGTTAACTTTAGTGAATTAATATTGTTATTTATGAATAAATGATATAATTTTTTTTTATGATTTCTGGACGGACTGTTATTTTAGGTGTTATTGGTGATCCTATTACTCACTCATTTTCTCCTTATTTGCATAATGGGGTTGCGGCTACGTTAGGGTTGGATCTTTGTTATGTTCCTTATCATGTTAATTCAGATTCATTGCAAGATGCTGTTGCTGGATTAAAGGCTTTAGGTGTACGTGGTTTTAATGTTACGGTTCCTCATAAAGAAGCTATTATGTCGTATTTAGATCATTGTGATGAGGTTGCGTTAGCTATGGGCGCTGTTAATACGGTTGTTAACCGAGATGGTCAGTTGTATGGGTATAATACGGATGGGAAAGGGTTTTTATATGCGCTTTCTGATCATCATAATGAAACGATTCAGGGCAAGCATATTGTTTTTTTGGGGGCAGGTGGAACAGCCAAGGCTTTAAGTTATGTGTGTCTAAAGAATCAGGTTGCTTCTCTTTCTATTATTAACAGAAGTCTTGATAAAGCTTCTTTGTTACAAAAGGAGTTACTAACTTTAAATGGTGATGTACCTATTCATGTTTTTAGTCGTGATGATGATGCTTCTTTAGCTGTACTTAAACAAGCTGATTTGATCATTAATGTTACTTCTTTGGGGTTATCTTCTGATGATGATTTACCTGTTGTTTCAACGGATTGGTTTCGTACAGAGCAATGTTTGGTTGATGTTATTTATAATCCAAAAGAAACACAATTTTTGTTGTTAGGGCGTGAACATGGTTTAAAGACGATTAATGGATTAGCTATGTTAGCTGCTCAGGCGGCTTATGCGTTTGAGTTGTTTGTTGATCGTGATGCTCCTTTTGATGAGTTTTTTTCAATGTTGGCGGATTTGTAGGTAATTATATGAGTGTTTTGGAGTGTTTAAAGCAAGGATTTAATAAATTAAAGCAAGATACTATTTTATTTGGACCTTATCTTGCTTTTACGTTGTTTAATATT
>TARA_B100001175_G_scaffold303936_1_pt1 | contig 17410 bp, 16 predicted proteins | sample TARA_B100001175 | Tara Oceans TARA_B100001175
TTCCAACAGCTATGCACATGGCAGCTTACGAGGTAATTTCTAAAAAAACTATTCCTGCACTAAATAACTTGTTAAATTCTTTAAATAAAAAAACAAATGAATTTAAAGATATAGTAAAAATCGGTAGAACACACTTAATGGATGCAACGCCAATAACTCTAGGCCAAGAGTTTTCTGCATTTTCAAAACAAATAGAAAATGGTATAAAAAGTATTGAAGATTCGTTAAGATTTATTTCAGAAATAGCTTTGGGAGGTACCGCAGTTGGAACAGGTTTAAATACACCAGATGGTTATGCAAAAAAAGTTGCCGAAATAATCGCTAAAGAAACGAAGTACCCTTTTGTCAGTGCATCAAATAAATTTGAAGCTCTATCATCTAATGACTCAATAGTTGGAAGTCATAACGCTTTGAAAAAGGCTGCAGTCTCATTAAATAAAATATCAAATGATATTAGACTTCTAGCCTCTGGTCCAAGAAGTGGTATTGGTGAAATAATATTACCTGCCAATGAGCCAGGCAGTTCAATTATGCCAGGAAAAGTAAACCCAACCCAATGCGAGGCATTGTCAATGGTTTGTAGTCAAGTAATTGGTAATGATTCTACTATTACATTTTCCGCCAGTCAAGGTCATTTTCAACTTAATGTTTTTAAGCCAGTAATTATATATAACTTTATTAACTCAGCAATTTTAATTGCAGATGCGGTCAATAGCTTTAATTCAAATTGTATTGAAGGTATTAAACCTAATCTAAAATCGATTAAAATTAAATTGGAAAACTCATTGATGCTAGTTACAGCGTTAAATCCTAAAATTGGATATTATAAAGCTGCTGAAATAGCAAATAATGCTTATAATAATGACACTACCTTAAGGGAAGAAGCGATAAAATCTGGATATTTGACAGCTGAAGAATATGATAAGTTAGTAGATCCAAAAAAAATGATTTAACACTTGTTTAATCATGTCTAAACTAATTATCAACATTAAAGAACTTATTCAGATAAGAGATAGAAATATTTCCTTTCTATCTGCTAAAGAAATGGACACTTTACCTTCAATTAATAATGCATATTTATTAATTGAAAACGGAAAAATATCAGAGTTTGGTAAAATGTCTGAAATTTCAAAAATTGACAATGTTGAAACCATTGATGCAAAAAATAAAATTGTTTTACCATGTTGGTGTGACTCACACACTCATTCTGTTTACACTGGAAATAGATCTGATGAATATCTGCAAAGAATAAAAGGAGTTTCTTATCAGGAAATTGCTAATAATGGTGGAGGTATTTTAAAGTCTTCAAGACAAATAAACTCCATTTCTGAGGATGAATTATTTTTTGAGTCAAAGAAAAGAATTGAAAAATTAATCAAATATGGAACGGGTTCATTAGAAATTAAAACCGGATACGGTTTAAGCTATGATGGAGAATTAAAAATGCTCAAAGTCATTAAAAGATTAAAGGAATCTTTACCTATTCAAATAAAATCGACATTTCTAGGAGCACATGCAATTCCAAAAAATTACAAAAAAGAAGAATATTTTAGATTAGTTTTAGACGAAATGCTGCCTGATTTTGCCAAAGATAAATTAATTGATTTTGTAGATATTTTTTGTGAAAAGAACTACTTTACTGCTGAAGACACAAAAATTCTTTGTAATAAGGCATCAGAGTTAGGAATTGCCTCTAAAATTCATGTAAATCAGTTTAACTCAATTGGAGGTGTTAAAGTCGCTGTTGATTGTGGCGCATTGTCTGTTGATCATCTTGAAGTAATTAATAAAAGTGACATTAATATACTCAAGCAAAGTAAAACAATTCCGGTACTTCTGCCAGGCTGTTCTTTTTTCTTGGGAATAGAATATGCAGATGCAAAAACATTATTATCAAATGAAATCCCATTTGCAATCGCAAGTGATTATAATCCTGGATCATCTCCATCTGGAAATATGAATTTTATTTTATCTCTGGCGTGTAATAAGTTAAAGTTAACCACTGAACAAGCAATCAATGCTGCAACAATAAATGGAGCTTATGCCATGGGGTTATCACATAAAACAGGTTCAATCACAAAAGGGAAAATTGCCAATGTTGTTATTACAAGTGAAATTGAATCAATTAATGATCTTCCCTATTTTTACGGAGATAATTTAGTTGATAAAATACTAATTAATGGTGAGGAAATTATTTAGATAAAACTTTATCAACTATTGCTAAAATCTTTTTCTCTTCTGAGTTCGTATTGCTAATTATATTTTTTCCACTTTTAATAATATTTCTTACGAAGGACTTATCATTTAATTCATTACAATTGATTTTCACATTTAAAAAAGCACCATTTATAGCAGCCTTTATACAATGCATAGCAACACCAACATCAGTTATTGAATTAGGATTTCCTTTGATTGCCATTTTTTTTATAATTTCAATCGAATCAAAACAAACCTTCATAATTTCAAAGGGTATTTCGATTGCATTTTTTGTTGCGGCTTGAATATTAAGGTCTCTAATCTTTTTCTCTTCATCAGAATTTTTTGGCATTGAATAAGCTTGCATTATGGAATTGAATGCATCTGTATCCTCTTCAACTAAATCTATAAGTTTGTTCTGAATTAACATTCCCTTTTCACCAATTTTAGAAAAATATTCCCATTTATCATCCCAACCTCTTTTATGAGCAGACAAATTTGAAACCATTACTGCCAATGAAGCACCTAGAGCACCACAGTATGCAGAAATTGATCCACCTCCTGGAGCAGGTGATTCGCTAGAAGTAATATTAGCAAAATCAACTAATGATTTATTTGATAAATTTCTGTTTTTTTCATCAATCATATATTCAATAATCCTCGTATTTGGATCAAAATTTCCTAATTCATCTAATCCCAGGGATTTTACAGCGATATGAATAATTTCACTTTCTGGAATTGCATTTGATCTTTTTTGCTTATTTAAATAATATTTTCCAGCTTCAATCAATACTTTTTTTGGAACCAATCCGATTAACTCGGAGCCAGTGACCCTCATACCTCTAATTTGGGCTCTTTCACATGTTTTATCAAAAACTTCATGCAAAGGAGTGGTGTTAATATTTGTAATATTATATGAAATTTGAGCAATTCCGTATTCTTTAATAAACCATCCTATACCCTTTAAATTCTTAAAAAACCCAGGTGTTCTCTTGGGATTACCTTTATTATCCTTTATTATTTTTCCGGTCAGCTTACCTCCTTCTCTTTTAATTCGACCAGCTTCACGTAAATCAAAAGCAACTGAATTTGCTCTTCTTGTTGATGTAGTATTTAAATTAACATTATAAGCCACTAAAAAATCCCTAGCACTGATTGCTGTTGCACCCGATTTTTTAACCTCATCGTTAAATTCAGTAGGCCCAAAATCTGGTTTCCATGCATTATCACTTAATTTGTTTTCAAGACCCTCATATTCCCCTACTCTACAATTAGCTAAATTCTTTCTTTTTTCTTCTGTTGCGGCATATTCATAACAATATACCGGTATTGATAGTTCATTGCCAACCCTTTCCGAAAGTCTATGGGCTAATTCAACCGTTTCATCCATTGAAATTCCAGAGATGGGAATTAATGGACAAACATCTACAGCTCCCATTCTCGGATGCTCTCCTTGATGAATACTCATATCAATTAATTCCTTTGCTTTTGAAATCAGTTTGAATGCTGCATCAACAATAATTTCACCCTCACCTACAAACGTGATAACAGTTCTATTTGTAGCTTTTCCGGGATCAACATTTAATAATTTAATGCCAGGATATTTTTCAACTACTTCAACTATTTTTTTTATTATTGACTGGTTATTTCCTTCAGAAATATTTGGAACACATTCAACTAATTTTTTCATTATAATTTTGTAATATTTCTTAAAGATATTAATATTAAGTAATAATAAAGGACATGGAAGTAAATATTATAAATTTTAAAAATGAGTATAAAAAACACTTCTATGATTTGAATATTGAATGGTTAAATAACTTTTTTGAAGTTGAGGAATATGACCATAAAATATTATCAAATGCTAAAAAATATATTATTGATAAAGGTGGTAAAATCTTCTTTGCAATTTTAGGAGATAAAATAATTGCTACTGTTGCTCTAATGCCTACTGAAAATGAACTTACATATGAACTAACCAAAATGGCGGTAAAGCCTAAATACAGAAATAAAGGTATCGGAAAAAAGTTGTTAAATAAATGTATTGAATTTTCAAATTATAATGGTTATGAATCTATCATTCTTTATTCAAATAAGAAATTAAGAAATGCTATTCATTTGTATAAATTATTTGGATTTGAAGAAATAAAAATGGAAATAAAATCTCCCTACTCAAGAGCAAATATTAAAATGATAAAGAAATTTAACTAGACTCTTCCTTTTAGAGCGTTAAATACCCACGCTATTGCAAAGAACCCTAAACCAGCAGAAACAAAACCCCAACCAGCAATTTCATTATATTTAAATACACCTAGGGCTATTAAAACGACTCCAAAGAAAATCATTATAAAAGTAGCCCAACCTAACACAGTATTTTTATTCATCATTTTTTTTGTTTTTTCTTTTCTTCCTCTTCTTTCTCTTCTCTTCCTTACCTGAAAAATCCATATCAACAAACATCGAAATTTCATCTGGTGTAAGGATTACAGCCAATCCCTTTACAAAATCTATTTCTAGTTGTTTTAATGCTTCTTGTCTAGCTTGCTTAGATGAGTCTGTATTTTCAACAATTCTGTTGTAATTATCGTATTTTTCAAGTAATAAGCCTTTAAAAATTTCCCTTTCGAAGTCATCAAGATTAAATGTTTCAACAGATTTTGGAAGAACCTTTTCTAACTCCTCATAGGCATTTATAGTTGTAACGTATACAGATGCTTCATATTTTGGAGGTGGTATATATCCTCTTTGTCCTCTTTGAACCCCATAGACTTGTTGAGCTATCATATTTGAACTAAAAACAAGTAAAACAAATAGAAATATATTTTTCATCTTAACAAAAGTGCTGCAATTTAAAAATAATTTAGCTATTTACTGTTTGAGATTTATAATTTTAATTCCAGTTTGTCTGCCGTTAACATAGGAATGACCATTTTCATCAAAAAAACCTGCTTCTTCTAGCATAATTCTTATATCTCTATTCCACTCTTTAATAAACGAAGTGTTATTTAATTCGATAGCATAAACCGTATCATAATTTAGTGGGTAGTCACCTGTTCCAACTACGCCACCCTGAGAATCCCACATTCCAATTGTAGGTCCTGAAGAGTGACCATATGAACCAAGTGGATGTGTATATATTGAAGGTCGGAGACCTCTACTTTTTGCTTCCGATAATGAATTTAGTAGAATTTCATTTCCTGAATTTCCCAGAATAAAATTAGAAGTTAGTATATCTTGAAGAATATTAGCGTCTGAAAATGCTTTTCTAAGGAATCTCGGAATATCTTTCTCATCATCTTTTAATACATAAGCCATTTGCTGACAATCAGAATTAAGTCTAAGATATGTAATACCAAAGTCACAATGCAATAAATCACCTTTCATAATGATATTTTCAGCAGGCCTATTTGAAAATGATCTTAAATGATCACCACTTATTTCACTTTTTCTCTGGATATCAACTGATGGATGAAACCAGGTATTTAAACCTAAGTCAGTAACCTTTTGGCGCATCCACCATTCTAAATCAGTTGTAGTTGTTTTACCTATTTGAATTACATCAAGAGAAAATGCTTCATTTATGATTTGTTTAGTAATTGTAACAATTTGCTTATAAATTTCCATTTCAGCTTCGGTTCTTGTTTCTATCCATGCTGTTGCAAGCTTCTGTGCGGAAACAATTTTTGCTTTATTCTTATCAGAAATATTTAGAATAAATTCTTCAAAATCAGTTTTATCTAATCCGTCGGCAATATTGAAATACTTAGAAAAATTTAATCCTATTTTTTTAGGATTTCTTTCATCAATAATTTCATTTAATCTTTTCCACTGGTCTGGTTGTTTTTCTTTGTCCCACGCTGAAATTATATTTTCTCCAAAATTATACCTAGCAACTGCAAGTTTATCTAAAGAATTATTTTTTTTATCCCTGTAGAAAACCAATATAGTTCTTCTTCTTGCATTTAGCCACTCTGCTGGAAGCATTGTTTTTAACACTGGATCTTCATTATACTCTCTTGAGATTAAAATCCACATATCAATACCAGTTTTATCCATTAGTTCAGGTAGTACATTTTCAAACCTGTTTTTTAGAATTTCATTGATTTTTACTGCACGGTTTTTTTCGCTTAAAATTTGGGAATTCAAGGAAAATGATGTGAGAAAAAATAAAATAATAATTTTTTTCATAATCTATTATTAAAGTATATTTATAAGCTTAGTAAATTTAAACATTATCAATTAAGAAAAATTATTATCGATATGAAAAAAAAGTTTTTAGTGTTAAAAATTTTATTGGTTGCATCTTATTTTAATACATATTCCCAGAGCTATTTAAATATTGATTGGGACAGTGATAAAAAAATTTCATTTCCATCTGATAATGACTTATACGGAATCTTTAACAATCACTATGTAGAGTATTTTAAATCCAAATTTACTGAGGAAGTTTATATTTATGAAACACGTCATACAAAAACGAAAATTAATAGAATAAACAACACGCTGGACAATGAAATTATAATATCCAAGATTAATATCTCTAAAATTGTTGATGTTAGGGCGAAAATTATTAATCAAGACACCATCATTAGCTATAGTTTTGACGAAATGAAAAAAATGATTAACATTGATGATTCTGACGAAAATTATAATAATTACAAACTACCAAATTTAAATGAAGAAGACATCGTTGAAATTATGTATACCGTTAAAAAAGATTTTAATTTCAACGGTAATAAAATAATTGAAGAATCATACCCTATTTTAATCTCTAAGTTCATTTTAATTGAAAATAATTTTAAATCAAATATTAAAATTTATAATTCTAATAATTCTTTTGTCTCTGATATAATTTTTGACGGAAAAAAAAGTAAACAAATAATTTTTAATAATCTTAATGCCACAGCTAACGAACAATATTCTACTCCGTTAGCTAATAAAATTAAGATTTCTTATCAGTGCTACGAAAATAGAGATGATGTGTCTCAAATTGAATACTGGGGAAATTTGGTTCAAAATGTAAGCGAACTCTTTTTTCCTAAAACATTTCGTGAAAAGGCTAAAGAAATTTTAAGAGAAATCAAACATGGGTATGTGAAAATTCCCGGGAATGAACTTAAAATTGCTAATGCGATTGATGAATATATAAAAAACAATTTTGTTATTTCAGATGAAGATGATCCGAAGCTTAACGATATTGAATACATATTAAATAATAAAATTTCTAATGATTTTAGTATAATTCAGGTATATTCAAGTCTTTTTAAGGAGGCAAATATTGAATATGAGGTTGCAATAAGTTGTAACAGATATTTTTTAAAATTTGATCCGGAACTTTTTGATCCAAATCAATTAAGAGAGTTTTTAATTTTCTTACCCAATCAAGAAAAATACATTAGTCCCAACAGAGTTGAATATCGAGTTTCTGAGGCTCCTGAAGATCTATTGGGAAACTATGGAATATTTATCGATAAAGACTTGGATTATTATTTTAGTGAAATCACACTGTTTGATCAAGATTTCAGTCAGATAAAAAAGAACATTGAGGTCAATATTTCGAGAAATTTAAATAAAATAAAAATTGATGAAAGTAGGTCGTTTAGTGGATATTGGGCAATTACAAACAGAAACTATATTTATTTGTCTGAGACTGAAAAAACCGATTTTTTGGTTGATTTTTTTACTATAAATGGTCTCGATAATAAAAAGGTAAGCAAGTACAATATCAAAAATTTCGATCTTTCACATAATGCCTTTAATACACCACTTGAAATAACCTCAACCATATCAACTTCAGACTTAATTGAGGAAAAAGAGGGATTAACCTACTTAAAAATCGGAAAAGTAATAGGGCTACAGAGTAATTTATTTGAAGAAAAAGAAAGAATCAACCCTATTGAAATTAACTTTCCAAATTCATATGATTATAATATTGAAGTAAATATACCTCTAGGATATAGAATCGTGGATTATGGTAAATTAAATAAATCTAAAGAATACTTTTCAGTTGACGGAAATTCTTCTGCTAAATTTCTGTCTAAAGCAATTGTAAATGGAAATAAATTAAAGATTAACATAAAAGAATACTACAAAGAATTGAGGTACAATAAAAAAAGATATCAAGAATTTAGGCAGGTCATTAATACAGCTGCAAAATTTTACGAATCTTACTTATTACTAGAAAAAATTTAAATTTTTCCTAGTAGTTTCCCCTTCCAGTCTGACCAACCATATTTATTTGCAAAAACCAGTAAAATAGCTGGAAAAAAAACCAATACAGGGACTAGTACTTCCCCTAAAGGCAGGGTTTCTGGATTAGAAATATCTTTAAGCACTGAATGTGTTTGCAAAGCTGTCCAATCAGCTGTGACAAGTAGTGCTGCTACCAAATTATTTGCTGCATGCCAACCCAGAGCGAGTTCTAACCCCTCATCCATTAAAGTCATTATACCAGCAAATAATCCAGAGCCAATATAAAATACAAAAACAACGTTACCAAATTTCGCAATTTCAGGATTAGCATAATGCATCAATCCAAAGGCTATTGAAGTTAATATTAACGGCAACCATCTATTTCCGCTTATTACCCCGATTCCTTGCATCAAATAACCTCTGAACAAATATTCTTCAGCAGATGTTTGTATAGGTAGTAAAGTAATTGCTATTAAAAATAGAATAAGAAATTGTTCATACTTAAAGTTCCATTCATAATTTTCTGGTGAAATAAACAGATAATCTGTAAAAATCATAAATGCACTTATGGATCCCCAAAGGGCAAAAGAAAAAAACACCCTATTCCAATCAATCTTTTCTCTTGACGTAGTTAAATCTTTTATAGAATTCTTGTGTATAAATTTTGTAGCAAAAAATACTGCTAAAATCATCCCAACAAATGGTAATAACATTAAAAAAAGATTCTGATTTGGTTCTAATACACTCATAATAGCGACAATATCGTTAGATGCTATTTTTGCCATTAACTCCTCATCACCAAATGCTTTTGATGCTAAAATTAAACCATGAGGAATAGAGAATATAAAAATAGTCAAAGGGACTATTAATACAACTGTCACAATGTATCCCCACCAACTTTCTCTGTTGTCAATTACTTGTTTTATATACATTTTATTTTCTTTTGATTGCTAATGTAGTAAGTTTTCCTAATGAAATCAGATTATTTTGTTGATCAGAAACTCTAACCTCCCATATTTGCATTGTTCTACCCATGTGAATATTAGTTGCTTTTGCATATACAAATCCTTCGCTGACACTTTTTACATGATTAGTTGAAATCTCAATGCCTCTTATTGACATTTCACTATCTTTTATAAAATATTTAGAGGCAAAACTTCCAGCAGTTTCAACCAATGCAGCAGTTGCTCCTCCGTGAAGTATACCAGCTGGCTGATGTACTTCGGACGTAACAGGCATTTTACAAATAACATAATTATCACCAATTTCGGTAAATTCAATTTTCAAAGTTTCCATTAATGTATCGGAACTCATTTTATTTACCTCATCTAGAATTTCGGAATTATTCAAAATAATATAATTTTTTCAAATTTAAACAAAAAAAGGGTGCTGTCAAAAGCACCCTTTTTTAATTTTGTTCATTACAAATTACTCCTTGACTTCTTCAAAATCTACGTCTTCTACATTATCAGAATTTTCAGCTGACTGTTCTCCTGCAGGCTGCTGTGCCTGACCCTGTTGATTCTGTTGAGCTTTATACATTTCTTCACTTGCTTCTTTCCAGGCTTCATTTATCTTTTCAAGAGCAGGATCAATCTTCTCTATATCTTTACTTTCAAATGATTTTTTTAGCTCCTCAAGTGCCTCCTCAATTGGTTTCTTTTTGCCATCAGACAATTTATCACCAAACTCATTTAATTGTTTCTCAGTTTGAAAAATCATCGCATCTGCGCTATTTAATTTATCAACTGTTTCTTTAGCTTTTGCATCAGCATCAGCATTAGCTTCAGCATCTTTCTTCATTTTTTCAATTTCCTGTTCAGTTAACCCTGAAGACGCTTCAATTCTTATATTTTGCTCTTTTCCTGTGGCTTTATCCTTTGCAGTAACATTTAGAATGCCGTTTGCATCAATATCAAAGGTTACCTCAATTTGAGGAACACCTCTTGGTGCTGGTGGTATATCTGCTAGCTGGAATCTACCTATTTCCTTGTTATCAGGATACATAGGTCTCTCTCCTTGAGCAATTCTAATATCTACGGCTGGTTGATTATCTGCTGCAGTTGAAAAAACTTGTGACTTTTTGGTCGGAATGGTTGTGTTTGCTTCAATTAACTTTGTCATCACATTACCCATAGTTTCGATACCAAGAGATAATGGAGTAACATCTAATAATAAGACATCCTTAACATCACCAGTGAATACACCTCCCTGAATTGCAGCACCTACAGCGACAACCTCGTCTGGGTTTACCCCTTTACTTGGTTTTTTACCAAAAAACTTCCCAACAGCATCTTGAACCGCAGGTATCCTGGTTGATCCACCTACAAGGATAATTTCATCAATATCAGATTTACTTAGACCTGCAGCTTTTAGTGCAGTTTTACATGGATTTATTGTTCTTTTAACCAAATCATCAATTAGTTGTTCAAATTTAGACTTAGAAAGGGTTCTAACTAGATGCTTTGGTCCACTATCAGTAGCTGTAATATAAGGTAAATTGATTTCTGTTTGAGCAGAAGATGATAATTCAATTTTTGCTTTTTCAGCTGCTTCCTTAAGTCTTTGTAAAGACATAGGGTCTTTTCTCAAGTCAATACTCTCATCTTTTTTAAACTCATCTGCTAACCAGTCAATAATTTTTTGATCAACATCATCACCACCTAAATGAGTGTCACCGTCTGTTGATAACACCTCAAAAACTCCATCTCCTAATTCTAGAATCGAAACATCATGTGTTCCTCCACCAAAATCAAATACAACGATTTTTTGATCTTGTCCTTTTTTATCTAGCCCATAAGCTAAAGCAGCTGAGGTTGGCTCGTTGATAATTCTTTTTACTTTCAATCCAGAGATTTCTCCAGCTTCTTTTGTTGCTTGTCTTTGAGCATCATTAAAATATGCAGGAACAGTAATCACTGCTTCCTCAACACTGGCACCTAAATAGTCCTCAGCAGTTTTTTTCATTTTTTGTAAAATCATAGCTGATAATTCCTGAGGGGTATATAACCTGCCGTCAATGTCAACTCGTGGGGTATCGTTGTCCCCTTTTACAACTTTATAGGGTACTCTATCGGCTTCTTTTTTAGATTCTGAAAACTTATTACCCATAAATCTTTTAACAGAATAAACAGTTTTGGTTGGATTTGTTACCGCCTGTCTTTTGGCGGGGTCACCAACTTTAATCTCTCCACCTTCAACAAATGCTATTACAGATGGCGTAGTTCTCTTACCCTCTGCATTAGGAATTACAACTGGCTCATTTCCTTCCATAACAGAAACACATGAATTTGTTGTTCCTAAATCTATTCCGATTATTTTACTCATAATTTTTAATTTTAAATTCGTTTAATAAATGTCAATGATTATGCCATTGGGTTTTTTTTACATTTTTGTCAGTATAATATAAAAATTCATGACATAATGTCTTGCTTTATATTGATTTACTGGTTAATTATATTTAGAAATAAAAAAATATTTTGCAGTTGATATAATTTATTACATTTACAAACTACTTTTTAAAAGCATTAATGAATAAAAAAATATACAAAAGAGTTACAGTTAAGTCTCTTCAAGAAATGAAAGATAATTCAGAAAAGATTTCTATGCTTACCTCTTATGATTATACTTTAGCCGGTATTGTTGATAAATCTGGAATTGATGTAATTCTAGTAGGTGATTCAGCTAGTAACATAATGGCTGGGCATGAAACAACCCTTCCGATTACATTAGATCAAATGATCTATCATGCCTCTTCGGTAATTAGAGCAGTTGAAAGAGCTTTGGTTGTTGTAGACTTACCTTTTGGAACTTATCAAAGTGATTCACAAGCTGCTTTAGAATCTGCTATCAGAATTATGAAGGAAAGCGGGTCTCATGCTGTTAAACTTGAAGGTGGTAAACAAATTAAAGATTCAATTAAAAGAATTATTAAAGCAGGTATTCCAGTCATGGGCCACCTGGGTCTTACACCTCAGTCAATATATAAATTTGGAACTTACACAGTTAGAGCCAAAGAGGATAAAGAAGCTAATCAACTGATTGAAGATGCTCATTTATTAGAAAAAATTGGTTGTTTTGCTATTGTTTTAGAAAAAGTGCCTAGCAAATTAGCCGAAAGAGTCGCTAAAGAAGTTAACATTCCGATAATAGGAATAGGCGCAGGAGGAAATGTTGATGGTCAAGTTCTAGTTCTACATGATTTGATTGGAATGACAAAAGAGTTTAATCCAAGATTTTTAAGAAGATACATGAATCTTCATGACGAGATTGTTAATGCAATCTCAAATTTTTCTGATGATATTAAATCAGGTGATTTTCCAAATAAAAACGAACAGTACTAGAATTGGAAAAAAGAATTTCCGATAAAAATAACCTACATATTCTTTTTGAGGACAATCATATCATTGCAATTAACAAAAGATGTGGTGATATTGTTCAGGGTGATAAAACTGGTGATACTCCCCTGTCAGAAATTATTAAGTTATTTATTAAAGAAAAATATAAAAAACCAGGAAATGTTTATTTAGGTGTTCCTCACAGACTAGATAGACCAACTTCAGGGGTTTTAATCTTTGCCAAAACATCAAAATCACTTACAAGATTAAATAAATTATTTAAAGAAGGTAAGATTGAAAAATATTATCTTGCTATTACTAAAAATAAACCAAAAAAAACTGAAGACACACTGATACACTGGTTAAAAAAGAATGAAAAAACTAATAAATCAATTCACTTTATTAATGAAACAGAAAAAGCAAAGAAAGCTGTCATGCATTATAAGATAATAAAGGAATTAGACAGGTATTTTGTTCTAGAAATTAAACTTGAAACAGGGAGACACCATCAGATAAGATGTCAATTAAAAGCAATCGGTTGTCCTATTAAAGGAGACCTCAAATATGGTTATGACAGAAGCAATAGTGACGGAGGAATAGATTTGCATGCAAAAAAAATTATTTTTGAACATCCAGTAACTAAAATATTAACAACAATAAAGGCCCCCTTAAGAAACACAAAAATTTGGAGTGCAATAAAATAAATTATTATGAATATTGATCAATTATACGATAATCAACTAAATTTCATTAATACTCACCAAAAGATAAGTGTTGAAGAAAGATTAAAGTATTTAAAAAAGCTGAAAAATGAAATCAATATAAATGAAGAAAATATTTATAATGCGCTAGATTTAGATTTAAGTAAACCTAGATTTGAAACTTATGCTACTGAAATTGGTTTTCTAATTAATGAGATAGATTTATTTATAAGGAAGTTAAAAACCTGGGCAAAACCACATAATGTTACTCCTGCATTAATGAATTTTCCCTCGAAGGATTATATTATTTACGAGCCATATGGGAAGGTTTTGGTTATATCCCCCTGGAATTATCCATTTCAATTGGCTTTACTTCCAGCAATGTCAGCTTTTGCAGCAGGAAATAATGTTGTATTAAAACCTAGTGAACACACACCAAATACATCAAGTTTAATAAAAAAAATTATCGAAAAAGTCTTTCCAAGTGAACTAATGTGTGTTGTTGAGGGTGATGCAAAAATAGCTTCTCAATTATTAGAGAAAAAATGGGATTATATCTTTTTTACAGGCAGTGTAAATATTGGAGAAATTGTAGCTGTTTCCGCAGCAAAAAGTTTAACGCCCTACACTCTTGAATTAGGCGGGAAAAGTCCTGCAATAATAGATAGAGACACTGACCTAAAATTGGTAAGTAAAAGAATTGTATGGGGAAAGTTTTTAAATTCTGGTCAGACTTGTGTTGCCCCTGATTATCTAATTGTTCATAAATCAATAAAAGGTAAATTAATAAAAGAATTGATCGATAGAATTGAACTAACTTTTGATAAAAATTTTGATAATACATCAGATATTACTGCCATTGTCAATGAAAAAAATTTTAATAGACTAACAGAGTTAATCAACGAAAACAAAATTATCTACGGAGGTAAATCAGATCGAGAAAATCGCTATATTTTTCCTACTATTCTCGATAGCCCAAAAATGGACAGCAATATAATGAAAGAAGAAATTTTTGGTCCAATTCTTCCAGTCTTGAGTTTTGAAAAATTGGAAGATATTGATAACATAATTAATAAAAATCCAAATCCACTAGCACTTTATGTTTTTTCAAATAACAAAAAATTTACCGACACTGTTATAAATCGCTACTCATTTGGTGGAGGCTCAATTAATGACACAATAGTTCATCTTGCCAATTCTAGATTACCTTTTGGGGGAGTTGGTAACAGCGGCATAGGTTCTTATCACGGAAAATTAAGCTTCGAATTGTTTTCTCACAAAAAATCGATTGTTAACAGATCAACTTGGTTTGATAACAACTTGAGGTATGCACCTTATAAAAATAAATTAAGTCTGTTGAGAAAGCTTATGAAATACCTAGGTTAGCTATACAATTTTAAATTTTATCTTATCTCCTTGTTTTTTTTGTGAAAGAATACTAATCGATAGTTCATTAATTTGCATAATTCTTGGGTAACCTCCTGAAACCTGACCATCCTTCATTAGCGCAATCATCTTTCCAGAAGGAGTCAATTGAATGGTTCCAGGGATAACAGGTGATGTAATTATGGAAAAATTATTAGGTGAAAGTCCGTTTTCAAAAAAATAACCCATTCTATTATTACTTGAAACAACAAAATATTCTTCATTCAATAATTGAATATCTTTATTATTAATAATATTAAACTCTGGACCTGGAGTAACTTCAATTGAACTTTTAAAAATAGATTCTGTATAAATCAAACCTGCGTAATCCAAATTATTTTTTTTTAAAAAATTAAACTTATCTCCTTTTTCAACTATTATTTTTGGAGTTAAATTTTCATAAAAACTTAAACTATTCAAAATTGAATTGACGCTGAAACCACCAGAAATTGCCAAATAAACTCGAAATCCTTTCAATGCTTTTCCAAAATTTAAAATATCCCCTTTTTTTACATCAATCTTATTGTTATTTACAATTGATTTATTATTAAGGGTAATCTCAAAGATTGCCCCAGATATAGCTATTGAGGTGTCTGAATGAAAAGCAAACCTACCTCCCATCATTGTTATTTCAAATACTGCCTCATCATTAGAATTACCAACTAGCGAGTTTGCATTACATGCTGAAACAGAATCCATATATCCAGATGATGGTACACCATACTTTGAGAACCCATATCTACCAGAATCCTGTATTGTTATATGAAATCCTGAATCCAATACTTCAATCATTATATTCTGTTTTTTTAATTTTAAATTCTGAGTTTTTAATTGAATTTTCAATCAAAATAAATTCATCTAAAGATATAGGTCGAAACTTTACGTAATTGGCAACGGGAATTATTACAGGTTGATTAAAATTTGAAGTATTAAATAAATTAACTGGTGTTTTACCGATTACATACCACCCACCCGGCGAATCTGTGGGATAAATCCCTGTTTGAGCTCCCCCAATTGCAACAGATCCTTTTACAATACGTCTACTAGGTGTAGATTTTCTGGATATAATTAATCTATTATCAAGTCCTCCTAAATACATAAACCCAGGTAAAAAACCATACATGTGTAAATAATAAATCTTTGAACTATGAATCTCAATTATCTCATCCTTAGACAATGATATTTTATTTGAATAGTCCTCTAAATCAGATGAAAACTGCTTTTCATAACAAACTGGAATTTCCCAAACTGACTTTTTTGTAGGATGAATACTTTTAAGTTTATTGTGAATTTCAAGAAACGAATTACAAATTTCCTCGTAATTGTCAATTTCTGTTTTGAATATTATAAGTAATGAACAATATCCTTTTCTTAGCTCTAAAATATTCGGATTTTTTAATATAGCATTACTAAACGAATTAATTTGTGTTGAAATTTCAATTGAAATTTTTGCTGGCCAATTAACAAGAATCGAATCTAAACTGTAACGGAAAAAGTTTATCTTAAATTTTTGCATTATATAATTTATTTAATCCTTTAAGACAATCAAGTATATTTGGACTATCACCATGGACACAAAAGGTATCAGCTTTCAAAAAAATTTTTTTTCCAAAAGCAGATATTAAATATCCATTATTTATTAAACTATTTATTCTTTCAAACATTAATTCGGAAGAGTTAATGATAGCATTTGCTTTTGTTCTTGAAACAAGGGTGTTGTCATTATTATAGTTTCTATCCAAAAAAATTTCCTTTCTAATATTAATATTATTTTCAATAGCAAGTTTCTCAATTAAACTACCAGAAGGAACATATAAGATAGCATCATTATAATACTCTGAAATAATTTCTACTATCAACATAGCTAAATCATAATTGTTAGCACTTAAATTATAAAGTGCCCCATGAGTTTTTATATGATCTAGCTGATATTCAAGATCATCCAAAATTTCCCTTAGTGAATTAACCTGTTGAATCAATGACTTTGACAATTCTTTATTTGAAATATTCATAGCTTTTCTCCCAAAACCAATTTTGTCTGGGTAAGAGGGATGAGCTCCTATTTTAACTTTGTTTTGCATAGCAATTTCAGCAGCTTCTTTCATGGTATTATAATTACCAAAGTGACCTCCACATGCAATACTGCAAGACGATAAAAAGGGCATTATATATCTTTCAATATTTAAACCCTCCCCTAAATCAGCATTTAAATGAACATCAATCATTGTATGAAAACTTTTATTATACTTCTGTAGCAAAGTAGAAGACAAAAACAAATGACAATTACCCCTATAATATTTTGAAAAGTTGAATTACTATTCTTTTTCAATAATTTAATATTATTCGCTAAAAACATCAAAAAGACAACAATCAATGGAAGAAGTATACCATTTGTAATCTGTGCAAATTTTATAATTTCAATTGGGCTAATTCCTATTGAAGAAAAAATCACACCAACCAATAAAACAACTACAGCAATAAATTTAAAATAAGTTGATTTTCTACTTTCCTCTAATCCCAAGCAACCACATACAACATATGCGGCTGCAATTGGAGCCG
>TARA_B100001175_G_scaffold281604_1_pt1 | contig 17366 bp, 20 predicted proteins | sample TARA_B100001175 | Tara Oceans TARA_B100001175
GAGTATTTGCCTCTGCCTGATTGGATACAATCAAATTGAAAACAGGAATGGGACTTACGCTGTAGCAAGCAGAGTCATCAATGCTATCGATTCTTACATAAATAGACTCTAGATTAGTGGAAGTTTGATGTGAGGACTCTAGCTCATTTTGAGACAGATTAGCATCATCAAACGTAATATAATATGAAACATTATAATCAGAAATATTTAAGGACCCTAAAACCCCAAGGGTCTGTTGATCTAAATCAAATACTTCAACTCCATCATTTGATACATCATCACAAAGAACAATGTCTGAAACATCCGAAATTGGGGGAGCTCCGGTTAATACTAAATCAAATGCTCCAGTGACAAAACAACTTTCACTAATGGCATCCTCAATTCGTACATAAATAGTTTCAATATCTGTTATGATAGAATAATTTGTGATATTTGTAATAATAGGGTTTGAATCATTTTCAGCATCAAGAGCAGTATTATGATAAGATATATTAAAATCGCTAGGGTCTTGAGTACCAAGAATTAGGGTTTCGTTTTGAGATAAATCAAAAACAGGGCTCCCTGCATTACACAAAACTAAATCTGATAAATCCTCAATTAAAGGGGATGGTTTATATTCAATTAAAATCGAATCTGATGTAGCACATTCTTCTCCAAAAATGATATCTACAGAATAAATCCCGGATTCAAAAACTTCGATCGTAGAATTTGACTCTCCACCAATTACTTCACCATCAAAATACCATACGTGATCTGCGCTTGGTAATTGTGAATCCAATATAATAGAACCACCTGAGCAAAGTGCATTACCTGCTTCTATAGTTACGTCTTCTCCGAGGCTCCCTCCTAAATCAAAGCTTCCTGCTTCAAGGAAAACTGCTGCATCATAACTAGAATCCAAGGCATCAGCAATAACTAATTTTATTGTGTAAGATGTGTTTGGTACAACTTCCGATTGAGCAGCTATACTTACTGTGTGCCCCCTAAAATCAATAGGACTATCAATTTCAGCAAGACCAGTAGTACCATAATATGCATCAAAAAACTCCTCATTTACTGAAGGACAATTAGAATTATGTGCAGCGTCTCTTACGCTTAATACTGAGATCGGGTCAGCGCTTCCTGGTACCAATGCTAAATTAGTTGTTTCTCCAGTTTGGTTATCAGTTAACAGAAATGCAAAAGCATCAGTGTATTGACATTGAAATGTACCATATTCTTCTGATGCAAACACAAAATTAAATCCTATAGTATTGGCTAACGGAACGAAATCAAATTGAATAAAAGTTGCGTTAAAAGATTGAGCAAATTCTAGCTCAGGAATTGCATCTGCTAGATCCTGATCACCAGGCCAACTGGAAATTCCAGAGCTTAAAGTCCCTGATTCTGGGCCGCTGGCCTCACTTGCATCCCCTGTGGTTAATAAAATACCTTCTGTAAAGGGGAAAGATAGTCCATTCCCTGAAAAATATCCAATACCATCGGTAGAACCGTAATCGGTTCCTGTTGAAGCTATAATATTTGAAACTTCAGCACAAGAACTATTAATTAAAACATTTTCAACCAATTCGTCAATAGAATAAGTTGTTTGATCGATTAATAAATAGGGGCCTAAAACCTGAACAATAATATTTTCTGTTTCTGAGCAACCTGTTGGATTAGTGTCAGTAATGGTTAGAGTTACTGTGAAAGTCCCAATAGTGTTAAATGTGTTCGTAACACTAATCCCATTACCAATATTACCATCTCCAAAATTCCAAAGATAAGTGGCACCACTACCATCAATCGAAAACGTTGCTTCAGCTGTAAAATCTAAAGAAGTCCCCTGGTCAATTATAACATTACCTCCAATTCCAACTGGAGGAGTTGTTAAAATAGAAATATCAATATCTTGACATGGTGTAGCACAGCTAATATTAGCGGAAAAACCGGCCGCGGAAATTGCACTATTGCTAACAAATGTGAGTGTCAAACACCCTGACGCGCTAGTGGATTGAATAGTCCCAGGGTTATTTGTGCCTGAATATGTTCCAATTTGATTTGCAGAAATATCAGAGCCATCATAAATAGTTAAATAATCTGCATTAATTTGAGTTTCAAAAAAGGTAAAATCTAATTGTACAGCTGTTCCTTCTCCAGCATCTGAACAAATTGATAATGTATAGCTTTCGTTATTTGAGTATGAGGCTGTTGCTCCACCAGAGTCATATAAGACCCCACTGCATTGACTTAAAGTCCCATTTTGCATATTTATATTTTGAGCATTAATTGAACCTAATGCTAAAAATGTAAGCAATAAAATACTTAATACATTTTTCAAATTAAATTAGTTTACCATCAAATATATTAAATGTTTATGATTAGATGTAAAAGATTTTGTTCAATAATAAACTAATTTAATGTTGCAAAAGAATTTAATTCGTTTATTATCTTTGTAAAAAAAGTATGGATAGTTTTAAAATCACAATTCAGGAAACAAATAACCCTAAGATTTTAAAGTTTGAGGCTAATCAATTTCTTGTTCAAGTTGATAGTTATGAATATTCAAATATTGATGATGCAAAAGCGGCTCCACTAGCTCAACAACTATTCCATCTTCCATTTGTAAAAAAAGTCTACATTTCAGGAAATTTTGTAGCAATAGAACGCTATGATATTATAGAATGGGAAGATGTTAAAAATGAAGTTGCATCACAAATAGAGAACTATTTAAATAAGGGGGGTGCTATTATAAGCTCTTTTGATGAAAAAAAAGAAGCAATCACAATTTACGCTGAAAGTACACCAAACCCGAGTGTACTTAAATTTGTTTCTAACAAGATTTTAGTCACAACAAGTTTCGAATTCAATTCAATTGAAGAAGCTAAACTTTCTCCATTTGCTACTGCGCTATTTCAATTCCCGTTTGTTAAGTCTATTTTTTTAGATAAAAATTATGTGTCTATTACAAAATTTGATATTGTAGAATGGGAAGGAATAACTCTTGAGCTCAGAACATTTATAAAAAATTTTATTGAGCAAAAAAAAGAAATTGTAAGTAGTAATGCTGTTGAAGTTCTAGAAAAAACTACAAATCAACTTGATAAAGCTTATGAAAAGCTTGACGATACTTCAAAAGAAATTATAAATATTATAGAACAATACATACAACCAGCCGTGGCAAGTGATGGAGGAAATATTTTGTTTGAATCCTACAGCGATGATGACAAAATAGTCAAAGTAATATTACAAGGTGCATGTAGTGGCTGTCCTTCATCTACGTTTACATTAAAAAATGGTATTGAAAATATGCTTAAGGAAATGATGGGCTCAAAAATTAAAAGTGTAGAAGCTGTTAATGGGTAAGATTAGATAGATGTTTAAAAAATAATTTTTTGTTATTCTTAAAACCTATAAGATCCCCATCAACAATAAAAAAGCGATTGATAGAATCATAAATGCAACTAAATTTCTTATAAAATTTAGCGTGATCTTCTTCAAAAATTTGTATCCTATAAAAGACCCGAAAATTGCAGAAAAAATTGCAGCACTTCCAAGTCCTAAGGACTCTGATATTTCAAAAGCGTTGATTTTGGAAGCATAAATACCAATTCTTGTTAAATCTACAAAAAATGAAATGACAACAGTTGTGGCAATAAATACAGTTCTTTCTAAATTTAGTTTAATTAAAAAAGCACTTCTCAAAGCTCCTTGATTCCCAGTTAGTCCACCAAAAAATCCAGTTAAGAAACCACCTAAAGGCAAGATAGATTTATTGAATTTGATCTTATTCAAAAATGGAATTAAATCAAATAATGCAAATATTATTAATATAATTGAAATTATAAAGTCTAAGTAAGAAACCTCAAAAGTTTGATAAAATAAATTATGTTTATAGAATGTATTATTACTAATGTAAAATAATGCATATGCACCAATAAAAGAGGCTAAAATAGCAGGTATTCCAAATTTTAACAGTACTGTTTTATCAAAATTTTTACCCACAATTGACAGTTTAAAAATATTATTCGAGAAATGAACAATTCCTGTTAGAGAAATAGCAATTTCGGGAGGGAAAAAAATGAGCATGACGGGAGTTAATATAGTTCCCAATCCAAAACCAGAGAAAAATGTTAGTAAAGCAGCAAAAAAAGTGACAAGAGATATGATTAAAATGTACATAATAGCAGTGTTTATGAAATAAGTTCTGATAATTTTTTACCAACACTACAACCTATTGCTATTCCCATACCCCCCATTCTTGCGCCAACATAAACACAATTTGAAGCTTGAAAAATCAAAGGTTTTTTTTGTGGACCCACACCCATAATGCCAGACCATCGCTGATCAATTTCAAAATCTTTCTCAGGTAAAATTACTTCTTTTAATAGGGTATCCAATTCATTTTGGATTATAGATGTAGTCATAAACCGTGATGTAGTTTCACCTTCAATGTCTAAGTTTCTACCTCCTCCTAATAAAATACGCTGGTCTATATTTCTGAAATAATAATATCCATAATTCATATTGAATGTTCCCTTAATTTTCAGATTCTTTATTGGTTTTGTAATCAAGGCCTGAGCCCTTGCTGGCTTTATGTCTGTTGAAAATAAAGAATTGGTAAACCCATTAGTTGTTAAAATCAACTTTTTAGATTGAAATTCAAATAAATTAGTTTTCACTTGAACTAAATTTCTTAATTCTTCATATGATTCAACTGTGATATTATTCAAAATCTTCACTCCTGAGGAATGTACCTTTTTCAACAATGTAAGCATCATTTTTCCTGTGTCTATTTGACCCTCTAATTTATTATAAACATATTGTTTTTTTAATTTTGAAAAATTAAATTTATTGGTGGTAGTAAAATAAATATCGTTCTTAAAAATTGGTGAAAGTAAAGAGTTCACATAGCCTATATTTTGCAAACAATTTTCATAAATTTCACTATCATTTTCTAAAAACAACTCATATCCACCCAAACATTTAAAGTTTATGTTAACATCCCCGAGAATTTTACGCAAAAGTTTCAATCCATTAACCCTATCTCTAACTAGTTCTAAAACTTCATCCTCACTGTGCGATTTTAAATCTTTTAATATTTCACTTATGCTTCCAAAACAAGCAAAGCCAGCATTTTTAGTGCTAGCGCCTTGAGGTAAAATTCCTTTTTCGAGGATAATTATATTTGATTTCGGAAAGCGTTTTTTTAAAAATAGAGCACTGCTCAAACCTACAATACCACTTCCAACTATAGCAAAATCAACAGCTTTTATCCAATGTTTTTGTTCCCAATAGGATAAATTCATAGTTAAATTTAATTTTGTTTTTAATCTATGGTTTCCATACTAAAATCTTCCATAAACTTTGTTGTATAGTTCCCAGAAATATAGTCAGTGTTTTCCATTAACTGCCTGTGAAATGGAATCGTTGTTTTTACACCCTCAATTACAAACTCATCTAAAGCTCTTTTCATTTTATTAATTGCTTCCTCACGAGTCTGTGCAGTAGTTATTAATTTGGCAATCATTGAATCATAATTAGGAGGAATTAAGTAGCCTGCATAAACATGAGTGTCGAGGCGAACCCCATGACCACCTGGTGAATGTAAAGTTGTAATCTTACCAGGTGAAGGTCTAAAATCGTTGAATGGATCCTCTGCATTAATTCTACATTCAATAGAATGTAAATTAGGAGTGTAATTTTTACCTGAAATTTGAACTCCTGCTGCAACCATTATCTGCTCTCTGATTAAATCAAAGTCAATTACTTGTTCAGTTATTGGATGCTCTACTTGAATCCTAGTATTCATTTCCATAAAATAGAAATTACTGTGTTTATCTACTAAAAATTCAACAGTCCCGGCGCCTTCATATTTTATAAATTCAGCAGCTTTAACCGCTGCAGTCCCCATTTTCTTACGTAAAATATCTGTCATAAATGGTGATGGTACTTCTTCAGTTAATTTTTGATGACGTCTTTGTATAGAACAGTCTCGTTCTGAAAGATGGCAGGCTTTACCTTTTGAATCTCCAATAATTTGAATTTCAATATGTCGTGGTTCTTCAATAAGTTTTTCTATGTACATATCATCATTTCCAAAAGCAGCTTTAGATTCATGACGAGCAGAATCCCATGCATCCTTAAGATCTTTTTCCTTCCACACGGCACGCATTCCTTTACCACCACCTCCGGCAGAAGCCTTAAGCATCACAGGGTAGCCTGTAGATTTTGCAATTTTTTTACAATCATTAAATGTTTCTATTATTCCATCACTGCCTGGAACACATGGGACCCCAGCAGCCTTCATTGTTGCTTTAGCATTTGCCTTATCTCCCATTCGATCAATCATTTCTGGGGATGCCCCAATGAATTTAATTCCGTGCTCTTCACATATTTTAGAGAATCTTGCGTTTTCTGATAAAAATCCATAGCCTGGGTGAATAGCATCAGCATTAGTAATTTCTGCTGCAGAGATAATATTAGCAATATTTAGATATGATTCACTACTTAGTGGAGGACCAATACATACAGCTTCATCAGCAAATTTAACGTGAAGACTTTCAGCATCTGCAGTTGAGTAAACAGCAACAGTAAGAATTCCCATCTCTTTACAAGTTCTTATTACTCTGAGTGCAATTTCACCTCTATTTGCAACTAATACTTTTTTAAACATAATATTTGATTTTTTATGTTGAGATTTTAATATAAAATTTCAATTATGAAGGATCAACTAAGAAAAGTGGCTGATCAAATTCTACTGGGCTTGCATCGTCAACAAGTATTTTCACAATTTTACCCGAAACTTCTGATTCGATTTCGTTAAAAAGTTTCATAGCCTCGATTATACAAAGGACGTCACCAACAGAAATATTTTTACCAACCTCTGCAAAAATAGGCTTGTCGGGTGAGGGTCTTCTGTAAAATGTTCCAATTATTGGAGATTTAACAATAATATACTTGGATTCATCAGTTTCTGATTCAGTTGCAATGGGCTGATCTATAGCATTTTGTTGATTACTTATAGGCTGATGAGCTTGAGCATGAGGAACTGATGGTGGAAGTGTTACATGTTGTGTTGTTGTACCTGCTGAATCACCACCAGTACGAATTGTAATTTTAATATCATCCATTTCTAATTTCACTTCACTAGCACCAGATTTAGCTACAAATTTTATTAAGTTTTGAATTTCTTTTAAATTCATGATATAATGTATTTTAAATTAATTATTTTTTTTTGTGTATGACCATTTTAAATAGATAGACCCCCAACTAAATCCGCCACCAAAAGCAGCAAAAATCACTTTATCCCCTTTTTTTAGTTGATTTTCATAATCATTTAATAATAATGGTAAAGTAGCTGAAGTAGTATTACCATATTTTTCAATATTCATCATCACCTTTTCAGACTCTAAGTCCATTCTTTCAGCTGTGGCATTGATAATTCTTTTATTAGCTTGATGGGCGGCTAACCAATCAATATCTGATTTGCAAAGTTTGTTTCTTTCTAAAATTTTATTTGTTGCATCAGCCATATTAAAAACTGCATTCTTGAAAACTGTTTTTCCTTCTTGAAATGCATAGTGTCCTCCTGAATCTAAAACTTCGTGAGTTATAGGGTTTGAAGATCCACCATATGTAGCTTGTAAAAAATCTCTACCAGAACCATCTGTTCTTAAGTATTGGTCTTGGATTCCTAATCCGTCAAAGTTAGGTTCAAATAAAGCAGCACCAGCGCCGTCTCCAAAAATAATACAAGTTGTACGGTCTTTATAATTTACGATTGATGACATCTTATCTGCGCCGATAAGTAATATTTTTTTATAGCGCCCTGATTCTATATAACTTGCAGCTGTCGACATTCCAAAAAGAAAACCGGAGCAAGCCGAATCCATATCAAAAGAGAAAGCATTGCATGCACCGATAGCGGTAGCAGTAAAGGATGCTGTAGATGCAGCTTTCATGTCTGGAGTAGCTGTTGCTACTATAACCAAATCAATTGTAGATGGATCAAGTTCTGCCTTTTTTATTAGATCTTTTGCAGCATTGATTGCCAAATAGGAAGTTCCTTTACCATTCTCTTTCAAAATTCTCCGTTCTTTAATACCTGTTCTTGCAGTAATCCACTCGTCATTGGTATCAACCATATTTTCTAACATAGCGTTTGAAAGAATATGTTCTGGAACATAAGCGCCTAAAGCGGTTATGGTGGCTGAAATTTTACTCATATGAGTTTTTTAAAAATACGAGTTTTTAGCTAAATTTGCTCAAAAACATCAAAAAACGAATCAAAAATACTCTTTTTTGGCCTAAAATAGAGAAAAAAACAATTTTTTTAAAAATAAAAAAAGCGCTAAATGAGCGCTTTTGAAAATTTTTTTAAAAATAAATTATCTAGTCAGTTATTTCTTCTGAAGATGAATTGTCAATAAGAACTTGACCTCGGTAATATAATTTACCCTCATACCAATGGGCCCTGTGGTATAAATGAGGCTCGCCTGTTGTTGGGCAAGTTGCAATCTGTGGAGCTGAAGCCTTGTAGTGCGTTCGCCTTTTATCTCTTCTTGTTTTAGATATTTTTCTTTTAGGATGTGCCATTTTATAGTTCTTTATCCGTTAATAATTTTTTTAATGTATTCCAACGTGGATCAATATCTTTATTGGAGTTTATATTTTTCAAGCTGTTTGGGCTTAAATTTTCAAGCGATTTAAGTATGTCAGATTCTAAACTACCATCTTCAATACCAGGATGAATTCTTTTTAGAGGAACAGATAAAACAATAAGTTCATAAATATACTGTGCAACATTGATTTCATACGCCCCGTGAGGAATAATTAAAATCGTCTCGTCATTGTCATTATATTCTGAACCAAATTTAACAACCAAATTTAAATCAGATTTCACTGATTGGTTGTAAGGTTCATTTGTTAAATCACAATTGACGTTTACGAATCCTTCTATTTGAAAATACAGCTCCAAAAGAGTTGTTTTTTTTTCAAGTCTAATAGTGATATTAACATCAACATCGTTGTACTCATCAAATTCAAAATACTCAAAGAACGCTTGCTTAATATTGTAATTATAAATATGGCTGCCAAGTTTTAAACCAACAAACTGTATATCGTATGTCTTTAATGGTTTCATCAATAAACATATTTAAGCGTGCAAATATATAAATTTTTATTAAGCTTTGCTTTATGTGCTAGGCAACTTTTAATATTTCTATTTTTAAAATTTATAAAAACATAGCAATATTTAAATATTTATTTTTTGTTACGTTGTTTATATATTTGAATTCCGCTAAAAATAGCCTGCTTAAAAGATTCTGCATTGGCAATTCCTTTGCCTGCAATTTCATATGCTGTTCCATGATCGGGGGAAGTCCTTACCTTGTCTAACCCGGCCGTAAAATTCACTCCGCTACCAAAAGCAAGTGTTTTAAAAGGAATAAGTCCTTGGTCATGATAGGCTGCTAAAACAGCGTCAAAATTTTTAAAATTCTCTGAGCCAAAAAAACTATCTGCAGCAAATGGACCGAAAATTAATTTACCACTTGATTTTAATTTTTCTATTGTAGGTTTTAAAATCATATCTTCTTCTTCTCCAATTACACCATTATCACCGCTGTGAGGATTAACCCCCAGCAAGGCTATTTTGGGTGCTAAAATACCAAAATCTTGTCGCAGAGAATTGTCAATAATTTCAACTTTCTTAAAAATAAGATCTTCATTAATATAAGAAGAAACTTTGGCAATAGGAACATGGTCTGTTAAGAGTCCTATCTTTATTTTATCTGAAATCATGAACATTAAACTCTCACCTTTCAATTGTTGGCTTAAAAAGTTTGTGTGACCAGGGAAATTAAAGGTTTTAGATTGAATATTGTGCTTATTAATGGGAGGCGTTACCAAAACATCGATTAAACTTGATTTAAGATCATTAACTGCAGCTTTTAGAGATAATATGGAATAATGTCCTGCTTCAGGGGTGGATTGCCCAAAATTAATTTTGATATCTTCTTTCCATACATTGATAATATTAATTGAAGATGGACAAGCACTATCAATATTTTTAATAACATTAAACTGATTTGTAGTGCTAAAGTGTTCAGCCAAAAAGGATATTATTTTATCTGAAGCATAAATTATAGGTGTGAATAATTTAAAAAGTGATTTATCATTTAGAGATTTAACGATCAACTCCCCTCCAATACCGTTCAAATCTCCAATAGAAAATCCGACTTTTATTTTTTTATCTTTCAGCATCAAAAATGATGTATAATGTTTGTAATTTTGATTTTTCAAATTTAATGAATTAAAAGAATGTTTACTGGAATAATTGAAGATTTAGGAACAGTTGAATCACTAGAAAGAGAAGCAACTAATTTGCATTTAACGATTAAGAGTCGCTTGGCTTCAGAATTGAAAATTGATCAGAGCATTTCACACAACGGTGTTTGCCTTACGGTCATTAAGTGCAATACGACTTCCTACGACGTTACGGCCATTAAGGAAACTCTTGACAAAACCAATTTGAATTCCTTAACAAAAGGTGCTATTGTAAACTTAGAACGTGGGTTAAAACTTGGCGAGCGCTTGGATGGTCACATGGTTCAGGGGCATATAGACCAAATAGGAATCTGTGTAGATATACAATCTCAAAATGGAAGTTGGACCTATCATTTTGAATACGACCACAGCCTTGGAAATATTACTATAGAAAAGGGATCAGTCACTGTCAACGGGGTTAGTTTAACCGTGGTTAATTCTAAAAAAAATGGCTTCAGTGTGGCCATTATTCCATATACATATGAACACACCAATTTTAAACACTTTAAAATTGGATCTGTGGTAAATTTAGAATTTGATGTGATTGGAAAATATGTTAGTCGTTTACACGCTAAGGCAACTACTTCTTAGATAAAACCTTGTTTTGCTCTTCTAATAAGTCCTTAATTTTTGACAACAGTTCGACATCCGCTGGCGTTGGCACAGTAGTATCTTTTATATCCTCTGCTTTAGCTTTTAGTCTATTAATAAATTTTACAACTAAAAAAATTGTAAATCCAACAATTAAAAAATCTATAACCGTTTCAATTAAAAGTCCGTAATCTACGGATACTTGAGAGGCTTTGGCAGTAGCCTCTCTTAAAATAAGCTTCTTGTCTCCAAAACTAATGCCATCTGATAGCAATGAAAGCGGAGGAAGTATGATATTTTTAACCAAGACATTGACAATAGCATTGAAAGAAGCTCCAATTATGATTCCAATAGCCATGTCAATCATATTACCTTTGACGGCAAAATCTTTAAATTCTTTAAGTAACTTCATAGGGTTATAAATTGCTTAATTATAAGTTTTTTATTTCCCATTTTGCATTGGTGTTGTTTCTGGCATCAGTTTGTTTAAAATAGTATAAACTGGGCAGAACTTAGTAAAAGGACTAATGATTTGCAAAACAGCGACGGCAACTGCAACGTAAATCCAATTCAGACCAAATTGGCTGGCTAAAATAATGGATCCAATGTTTAAAAGGCCTACGATTCCATCGTGTACTCTAACTTTAATAATATCTTTTTGATTGCTCATAAATTATTTGATTAGTGGTTTTTAGACGAAAGTAAAAAAAAATGGTTGCATATAAAAATAATGGATTTCAAAATACATGACAAAAAAACACTACATTATGAGAGGAAATGCATTTGAATAAATTAATATATATACATAGCACTTTTTTGGTGTTTATGGCTTTAAGCCTTGTTGGTTGCAGCTCTGAATCAGAACTGCGGCCCGATGATTCTAATGACTCCATTGAAACACCTGAAAGTTATCCTAATATTTTACTGATTATTGCAGATGATATGGGTAAGGATGCTACTTTTGGATTTGAGCAAGGGATTTTAAAACCGCAAACACCTCATATAAATTCAATCAAAAACAGTGGGGTTACTTTTCAAAACTTTTGGAGTTACCCAACCTGCAGCCCCACAAGAGCTTCCATTATTACAGGAAAATACGGCTATAGAACAGGTGTCAAATGGGCCGGTGATGTACTCTCCAGTGCTGAAACAAGCCTGCAAAAGTACATAAAACAAGGGACTGGTAACAGATACGCTTCTGCTGTTATTGGAAAATGGCATCTTTCTGGAAATACGGGTAGCTTTGATCCTGGGGTATTTGAAATAGATTACTATTCAGGGCTTTTGGGGGGTGGCCTTCAAAATTACTTCCAATGGAACTTAACGAACGATGAGGGCACCAATGCACAATCGGGATATAGCTCTAAAGTTTTTACAGATTTAGCAATAGATTGGGTAGCTGCTCAAGAGAAGCCCTGGTTTTTGTGGTTAGCATACAACGCCCCGCATACTCCATTTCATAGACCACCTAACATAATGCACAACCAAGGGTCGTTGACAAATTATTCTGATGGCATGGACCCAATGCCCTATTATCTAGCCGCTATAGAAGCTATGGATTTTCAAATTGGTAGGCTTCTTGATGGACTCACTCAAGAACAAATAGACAACACTATAATACTTTTTATGGGCGATAATGGCACCCCAAATCAAGTGGGACAAGCACCTTATGCGAACAACGCTGTAAAAGGGACACTTTATCAAGGCGGTATAAATGTCCCAATGTTTATCGCTGGGAAGGGAGTACAACGTACTGGCGACGATTATAATTTAATTACTAGCACAGATTTGTTCAGTACTATTGCACAATTAGCTGGAGTGGATTCGAACGAAATCCATGACAGTAAAAGTTTTAAACATTTATTAACTACCAGCGTTGGCCAAAGAGAATTCCAATATTCTGAAATGGATTCTCCAAATACTAGTAAATGGACGATAAGTGACGGAAGGTATAAATTAATTATTAGGTCGGACGGATTAGAAGAATTATATCATTTAGTGTCTGACCCATATGAATCTGAAAACTTAATAGACCAAGAGCTCTCTGTTGATGCTTATACAGCAAAAATAGCCTTACAAGGTGAATTATTACTAATCAGGAATTAAAAATTATTTTTTATTATTTTTGGAACATGAAAGACCTGAAATATCTTTTTGCATACACAGTTCCTCTTTCGGGGCTTATAGCCTTTCACTCTCACGGTATTGGAACTTATACTACAGTTTTTTATGCATTTATTGTATTACCCCTTTTAGATCTAGCCACTGGTGAGACTAAAAAAAACTTATCTAAAAATCAAGTCCTAAGAAAAAGTAATAAATGGATTTTTGATATTATGCTTTATATAAACCTACCAATAGTTTTTTACCTTTTATTTTTAGCATTTACAAAAATTCAAACAGGGAACTATTTAATCTATGAATTAGTTGGTATGAGTCTCTCAGCTGGAATTTTACTCGCAACTAATGCCATAAATGTAGCGCATGAACTTGGTCATCGAAAACCCTACTTTGAGCGTTTTTTAGGCAAATGTTTATACATCCCTTGCTTGTACATGCATTTTTACATTGAACACAACTTTGGGCATCATTTACATGTTGGCACACCTGAAGACGGAGCCACTGCGAAGTATAATCAATCTGTTTATTCTTTCTGGTGGAGTTCTGTATCAAAACAATACGTTGATTCTTGGAAACGACAGCTTAATCTTCTAAAATCTAAAAATAATGGCTTTTTCTCATTTAAAAATGATATGCTATGGTATCACTTAATTCAGCCTTTATATTTGTTTGGAGTTTATATACTTTTTTCTTTTGAGGCATTAATCTTTTCAATAATAATAGGGGTTCTATCATTCCTTTTTCTAGAAACTATTAATTATATAGAACATTACGGATTGAGACGTTTTAAAAATCCGTCAGGGAGATATGAACGTGTTCAGCCCCAACATTCTTGGAATTCAAATTTTAATATTGGAAGAATTGTTTTATACGAACTTACTAGGCATAGTGACCACCACTTCAAAGCAACAAAAAAATACCAATTATTAAATAGTTATAATGAAAGTCCAACCTTGCCTTTGGGATATCCTGCTTCAATATTACTTAGTTTATTTCCCCCTTTGTGGTATAAAATTATCAATCCACTTGTCCCAGAAAAAATGAAATAGTTTTTTTTATAATTGATAATTAAAAAAGCCTCCTTTTGAAAGAGGCTTTGCAATTTTTTAGTCTTTACATTAATTATAAATCTAATAAAAATTATAATTAGAATTATTTAAATAAACTTTTACACCATTAGTGCCCCCGTCAACGAGTTTCATAACCTTATCTGCAAAATTTGGCTCTTCAATATTAAATCTCCAGTCTCGGTATGCATCATACTTTTCATAAGAATCCCAATATCCACAAATAACATAAGTCTCACTTTCTTCATTGTAAAATGCCTCAAGATGATTACATCCATCATAATTACGAGTTACAATCAGGCCACTTTCAGAATCCATTAGTTCTTGAAATTTATTGATATTCTTTTTACTAACTTTTGCTGTAAAGACAACTACATTTCTTTCAATTGGACCTACTGAATTAACCATTCCTGTAGCGTCAAAGTATTCTCCAGTAGAGATAATTTTGCCACCTTCAAAATCAAAATTATGATATGATAGCATACTAAATGTTCTGCCAGTAGATTTACTTTTCCCAGTCCAAGTTCCGTATGCTCTTACACTACCATCGGGCTTCAAAGAAAGGGTGTCTATCCCAGGCAGCCAAACTGGATCATTAAATTTTACATCAGTATAATTATTTACATAAAATTCAGCAATTTGTCTTGACGATTGATAACCAACGCGACCCATCCCATATATTGGAGAAACGTCCATAACATCTTTGGAAACCACTTGATCCCAAAGATCCATGTTCTCAGTTTCAAAAGTTTCTACCCACTTCTCAGCTAACGCCTTATTAGCTTCGTAGTCCTTGTGAGAGGTTTGACATGATGCCACCACAATTGATAATAATAATAATATTCCTTTTTTCATTTCATATTTATTTAAAGTTATTTATTTAAATTAAGTCAAATTAGATTTACTCTTCAATTAGCTCTTTAATTCTTGTTGAAAATTTCATCCCAAGGGACATATTTACTCCTAAACTTTCTGATGATATCAAAGGAGTTTTTTCTGAAATTTTCTTACCGATTGGGGTATTATACATTGCAATAGCATCCCTCAAGTCTTGTATTGACAAATGATTTTGATAGATAGGCACCAAGTCATCAATTAAAGTTGAAAACATTTCTTTCATAAGAGGCTTGAGCTTGTCATTATCAATTTGAGTTTCTAACAGCTTAGACATTTGATCGATAGTAGAGCTAAATGTTTGGTAAGACCCTTGAGCTTTCATATACTCTAATAGCACTTCTTTGTAAATCTTTTCTTGTGAATAGATATTAGAAAACGATAACAATAGTACAAAAAGGATTATAATTTTTTTCATGTAAATAAAATTTAATATTGCAATATAAAAGTAATAAAAAGTAAGTATTAAGGCTAATACTTTTCAAAAAATAAATATTATATTTTGTATATTAAATATTATGACTTAATACTATGTTTCAAAGGATATTACCTCATTCAAATGCAGAGCAATTATTTAGGCTTTGGCAAGATTCATATATTATCGAAAAACAAATTATTGAGGCATCTATTTTCCCTCCTCTTAATAGAAAAGTCAATGACTTTTTGAATTCAGAAAATGAGTTTTTTGGAATAGTTAATCATGAATTTTTGGGGGTTATTGAAATTTGTTCAAAAGACAATAAAATTCATATTCAAAGTTTAGTAGTTGCGCCAAAATACTTTAGAAAAGGAGTTGCTACTAGCATGTTGGTAAACATATTTAAAATGTATCCAAAAAAGAAATTTACAGTTGAAACAGGATATAAAAATACCCCCGCAAAAAAACTTTATGAATCTTTAGGCTTTAGAAAAGATAAAGTTTGGATTACAGCTTACGGGATAAAGAAAATAAGATACACAAAAAGAGCCTAGCTAAAACGAGCAAAGTTGTAGCTTGAATAGTAACCTAAAATTAGCGGTTTTTAAGAAGAAATGTTCTCGAATTCTTCGCAGGTGTATTTTTCGTTGACAGCAATGTTATGAAAATCACATTGTGCAGTTTTTGTATAATTACCGCAGTTAACACAACTATTGCTTAAAGATAAATTTTCCATGATTATTATTTATATAATTACTTTGTAAAAATATAAGTAGTAGTGTTTAGAAACAATTTAAATAGATAAATATGAAAGATTCTTATTTAGACCAAAGAAAAATAAAAAAGGATCCTTTATTTTTAATTAACTCAATCGAAACAATATTTGTCTCCAATTTCGTATGAATTATAATCACTTTGACTAACCTCCAAATTAACAATAGTATTTGGTATATCATTGTTTGTTGGGTTCTCATTAGATCCAATTGAACCAACAAAAACAAATTGACCATTAGTAATACTTTTTTCTATAATAGTACAACATTCGGGATCTTTACTGCAAGAAAAAATTAATAAAAGAAGTCCGATAAGAAGTGGCTTAATGATTTTGGAGCGTTGAATAATCATTATACTAAGTTTCAATTTTAATATTATCGTAATTTACCTTGGTCCAACCATTTTTCATAAAATAGGGGCTTTTTATACTAAGCTTATTTTCAAACTTGTCTTCAAATTTATCTATTACGCGTAACACCTCGCTTAAATTTTTTCTGAGCTTTATTTGTACGCGTAAACAGACTTTATCATTTTTATCAATAAACCATAACGCTGGGGTAATTGTATTTCCGTATTGGCCTCGATAAATTTCATCAACTTCGGCATAAAATTTAATTTCCCTCCAAGACTTTTGTTTGATTTTAATTAATCCAAGTAAAGATTTAGTAATTCCTTGATTATTAACCTTGACAATATTCACAGAGAAAAGTATTAATAATATTGAAGCTGAAATGATAATATATTTAAATCTTAAAATGAAATTGAAATCACTTAAGCGTTCGGTCGTGGCATAAAGAACAAAGACTAAAAAAAGTGTAGGGTAAAAATTAAAACCAATTGATTTGAAGTCTCTCATAATTATGAAATTTTTTAATGACTATTAATCTTCTTTCAATATGTAGCGAAGCGGAATGTAAAAAGTGGTAAATAATATCAAAAAATAATAAGTTACATGTGTTGCCGTAGGGTTTAATAATGGTTGTATGAGGTTTAAACAAAAAGAGTAATAAATATCATTACAATATACATAATTATTAAGATTGAAATAAGAATAAAAATTTGTAATAAAAATCCAGCAAAAATGCCCAAAACTAAAGCCTAAAATTGTTGTTATTATAGTTGTTCTGACAATTCCCGTATATCTCACAAAATAATGAAAGATTTTAATCACTTTTATAAAAAAATAAATTTTT
>TARA_B100001175_G_scaffold294064_1_pt1 | contig 17365 bp, 14 predicted proteins | sample TARA_B100001175 | Tara Oceans TARA_B100001175
AATTGCATTAATCGAATTTGTAATAATAATCCTGGATTTAAAAACCATCGTGTTTGCGATTCTATTTGCGCTAAACAGTCTAGCAATTTTACTGTTTTATCTAAGGTAGCTTTCTCTGTTAGTTGTTTCAGTTGATCTTTATCGATGGTTACAAATTCTTCGCACTGAGATTGTGCCATTAACAGTTGCTCAGATACAAACATAATATCTTTTAAAAATTGAAGCGGATTAACCCCTGCTTTTAATACATCTGTTAATAACTTTAAAACTAAGTCAGAATTATTTGTATAAATAGCATCTAATAACTGACATAAATGATCTAAATTACAGGAACCTAAAATTTTATTTACATCGTCACCGCTAATTGTTTCTCCTGTAAATGAATAAATTTGATCAAGTAAGGATAACCCATCTCTCATACAACCGGATGCATTTCTAGCTAAAATAGCAGCTGCATCATCTGCTAATGTTATGGTTTCTTTTTCCGCAATCGTTAACAACTGTTGTTTTATTTCTTGATCCGTTAAATTTCGAAATCGTAAATGCTGACAACGAGAATGAATGGTAATTGGAATTTTATGAGGCTCGGTAGTTGCTAACACAAAAATAGTATGACTGGGGGGCTCTTCTAAGGTTTTTAATAAGGCATTAAAGGCTCCCGTACTTAGCATATGGACTTCATCAATAATATAAAATTTATAAGTACATTCTACAGGACTAAAATTAACGTTATCTTTTAATTCACGAATATTATCAACCCCTGTATTGGATGCGGCATCAATCTCGATCACATCAACACAGTTTCCAATCGTAATGCGTTCACATACTTCATTATCCAACTTGTCTAATTGATTTTCTTTTTCATAGGTATTAACTGCTTTTGCAAAAATACGTGCCACACTTGTTTTACCGGTTCCTCTTGGTCCAGAAAAAATATACGCATGTGATAACCGCTGATTGGTTATGGCATTGGTTAAGGTTTGCACAATATGCTCTTGCCCCACTAATTCATTAAAATGCTGGGATCGATATTTACGATAAAAAGTAATACGTGACATTGATTATAGTGTAACGTTTTTCGGATTTCTCTAAAAGAGGGAGAACGTGTTATCATGTGATTCTCTTAAGTACTACTTGACTTAATACTTGAAACTTGAAATTAAACTACAGTTCAGACTTAATACTAAACTACAGTTTAAAATTTTTTTTAATCGGTTTCACTACCTAATTGAGGATACTATGACACAAAGTATAAATTCAGCAACTAGCCCTTCTCAACCTTTAAAAAAATCTTTCACAGTTAAGAGCAAACTCGACTCTCATGCTAAGCAAAGTCCTGCCGAAACAAGATCTTCCATAAACTTCCTTCCCCCTACTCCTCCCAAAAACAATTCTTCCCGAGCATCCTCTATTACTAATAGACTTTCTTCATATATCAGTTTGCGTAGAAGAGAAGGAGAACTTCATAATAAGTTACAAGAACAACTCGATCCTCATTTTTTCAAGCAACGAGAGACACTATCAGAGTATCTTCAAAAGGATTTTATCCCAAACAATGTTCTTCTAGATATTATAACCAATATTGACAAAATTTATCAGCAATCTTGCGAATCACTTACTAGCATAATGTCTCAAAAGTCACCTAAAACCATTAAGTCTATACTACTAGATTTTTTTAAAGAGTATCAATATAAACTTTATATAATTTTTGAACCGTTAATTGAAAAAGTCATCAAGAGCAATCTAACTACAGATGAAAAAAATGTTTTAGGAGAACACATTTACAAACAATCTGAGTCCTTTTTTGATATATTCATACCAACCACATTAAATTGCTTTCAGAATCAAGATACAAAAATAAATTTTATACTAGCACTTTATGCACAATCATCTTTTTTAAACGATGAATTTGCGGCTAATTCTATTGACAAAATATCTTTTGGCCTAAAGCAATCTATACAATTAATTTTCAAATACTATGATTCCAATGAATTAATAAGACCTGCTATTAACCAAGGTTCTATAGTTACTTTTAAGGATAAAAAAAAATATTTTAGTAGACGTTATAAAATTACAGACACAGTTAAAAACGATCAATCAACAAACTTATCTTTAACCCCCCTCTCATACTTAATCTCAAACTCGAATACAAAATCCATGACATTATCTAACCTACTTAAAGACGCTTGTTCTCTTGAACTAAAAGATGGTCGCCCACTTATTCATCAACAAAGTTTTCCTTTCAAAAAAAAAGGTAGCGATTATCAGTATCACGAATGTGACAATGAACTTGTTACTCGTTCTAAAGATGAGCTACTATCTAAATTTGGTTTTCTTAAAAAACGTACTATAGATACACCACATGATCTTGTAACTATAATACGAAATAAAAAACCATTAGGAATGGGTATTTCAAAAAAAGTTCTTCGGGGCGTATCTTGTGAAAAACCTAAGCAAGAATATGCCGTTAGTAAATTTAAAATAGATACATGGCCTGATCTTTGTCAGTTGATTAAAGAATATCGCCTAACAAACTGCCGCACTATTTACTCATATGATGGAAAAAAACGAAATGTAATATCCATTGAACCTTTTAAACACAACTCAAGGTCAGATGAGTTTAATACTGTTCTCAACAAAGAAATAAAGCGATTTTTCAAGGAATGCTGGGCTGCACTAAGGTCTTTACATCAGAAAGGTATCATTCATAATGACTTTAAACTATCCAATATTGTTTTAAATCAAGAACTCGGTGTTGAATTAATAGATTTTGGTCTTAGTTTTAATATAAACAACAAATCATTTTTAAGCGCCTTTATCTCTTCCGGACAACTAGGAGGTACCTTTTGTCCTCAAACATTACTCAGGGCAAAACCTGATCAAGGCTCATTTGTGCGTGATAACAATGAAACTCGTGATGCTACTCCAAGGATCGATATCAAAAAATTAACTGATTTAACTGATAAATTTAAAAAAAGCATAGATTTATGGGCATTTGTAATAAACCTACTTGAAGCTATTGGGATTTCAACTTTTGGCATGGATTCTTTTTACACTGCAAATACCTTGCATAAAGAACTCAAAAATTTAAAAAACTCACAAAAATTAACATCTATTCATCCTGATTTATATGAGAAAGTCCTAAAATTTCTTGCCTTAAAATATGATGATGAAGGTTATGTTATAAAAACTAATGACGAACCTTTAAAAACAAATGGCCAGTATGATATCCCTAATGAGCATTGGGATTTGGATTCTTGGAATCATATTTTCCCTTCTTCTTAATTCATGACATGCGATTCCCTGCATGACGGTCTTACTAAATCAGATTATTTATAATTATTATTTTTGGTTAATCTTTTTTACTGTTACCCTTTTAGATTTCTAGCTCATTTGCTAAAATTTTAGAAAAATAATATAGGATATGATCATGACAGATATTACACTTGCTATTGTTGGTGCTACAGGATTAGTTGGAAAAGAAATTTTGGCTATCCTTGAAGAACGTAAATTTCCTGTAAAAAATCTAGTATTATTAGCTTCTAAACGGAGTACTGATACTGTTCTTTCTTTTAATGGATCGTCTATTAAAGTTAAAGAATTAACTCAAGATTCCTTTCAAAATGTTGATATTGCTTTGTTTTCGGCAGGCTCATCAATCTCTGAAAAGTTTGCGCCTATTGCGGCTAAATCAGGTACCGTTGTTGTTGATAATACCTCTTTTTTTCGTATGGATCCTAGCGTACCGTTAGTAGTGCCCGAAGTAAATAAGCATGCGCTAAAACATCATAATGGTATTATCGCTAATCCAAACTGCTCTACAGCTCAGTTAGTTATGGCCTTAAAACCCATTCATGATTATGCCCCCATTAAACGATTAGTTATTTCAACCTATCAGTCTGTATCAGGAGCTGGCAAAGAAGCCATGATGGAACTTGAAAATCATTCTCGTTATTTAATCCAAGGTAAAGTTGCTGATCCAAAAGAATTTTCTCATCATATGCCATTTAATTTGATTCCTCAAATTGATGTCTTTGAAGATAATGCCTATACCAAAGAAGAAATGAAAATGATTAATGAAACTCAAAAAATTCTTGAAACAGAGATTCCCATTACAGCTACAGCTGTTCGTGTTCCGGTTTTTGTATCTCACTCTGAAGCTGTAAACATTCAAACTGACAAACCTGTTTCTGTAGAAAAATGTCGTGAGTTATTAACCAACTTTCCTGGTGTAACTGTTTTAGATAATATTCAAGAACAAGAATACCCTACCCCTCGAGATGTTAGTGGTAAAGATGACGTTTATGTGGGAAGAATTCGTGAAGATATCTCTCAGAAAAATACGCTTGAATGTTGGATTGTAGCCGATAATCTTCGTAAAGGTGCTGCTTTAAATGCTGTTCAAATTGCGGAAGAATTAATTAAGTTACCTGTTAACGTTGCCTAATTATACCGTTGACTCATTAGCTGATTATTACAATAAAACAATTTCTAAGCATGGTAATTCTCGTAAAGCTCTTATGTGGAATTCCCATTTCTCACAAACCGTACGTTACAAAATACTTTGTGATCAACTCCATCAACAACCGTACTCTATCTGTGATGTAGGTTGTGGCTGTGGCGATTTATTTCATTACATAAAATACCATCAACTTCCTTTTGATTATACAGGCATTGATATTAGCGCTAATATGATTGTTGCTGCACAAAAAGCCTACCCAACAGGTATTTTTCGTTGTTTATCCTTGGATGAAATTCAAATCAACCATTCGTTTGATTGTGTAATGGCTTCTGGCATTTTTAATTTACGTATGAAAGATCATGATAATACCGTTTTTAATACCATTAATACGATGATTGATTTAGCTAAATCCCATATTCGATTTAATGTCTTAACTCAAAATTATAAACGCTCTTCTACATCAAACTCGTTTGTCTATACCGATATTGATGCTTTGTACAATCGGTTAAAACCGCTTGTAAACACTATTCGTATTCAACAAGATTATCTACCGCATGATGTTACGTTTTATTTAGAAAAATAAATCTCTCTGCTGACATAAGCTATTTTTCCTTTTTGTATTTATTTTTATCTGAATAGTTGAATACACATTATCTATCGTTTATAATGATGTTTAGTATATGTCTTTAATTAACCTATTGAGTATTGTTTGGAGGAAAGTATGATTACTGAATTTTCTGTTGATGTTGATACCCTTAACCTAAGTGACTCTAAATCTTTGCCAGTGATACGTGTTAGTGGTGAAATAGACATTTATACATGTTCTGAGTTACGTAAAACGTTGGCATCTACTATTGAGTCATCTGCTACTGATTTTTTGTTGAACTTAGAAAATGTTCAATATATTGATTCTACCGGATTAGGAACCATTGCTCATAGTGCTCAACAAATTCAAACAAATAATGGTCAAGTTTTTATTATTTGTACAAAACCTCAAATCAAAAAAATATTTGAAGTTTCTGGTTTATTATCAAAAAATATTAGCATTTATGAATCTGAAGATCAGATTTCAGTACCTGTAGAGAATTAAGTTGGCTAGTAAGTTAGAAGTTTCATTAACAATTCCAAGTATGCCAGAGTTTGTTGGTGTCGTACGATTAGCTATATCAGGCATTGCTGCTCGCATGAATTTTACGATTGATGAGATTGAAGATATTAAAATCTCTGTTTCAGAGGCATGCACGAATGCTATTCAACATGCTTATGGAACATCTCCAAATCCTGAGAAAGATTTTATTGATATTAAAGCGTATCTTACTGATGATAATCTTGATATTGTTGTTAAAGATTATGGACAAGGTTTTGATTTATCTATTATCGGAACACCTGAACAACGTGAAAAATCTAAAGAAAAAATGGGTCTTGGTTTAGGGTTAACATTTATTAAAAGTTTAATGGATAACGCTAATTTTGAATCGGTTGAGGGACAAGGAACAACCATTCAAATGTCGAAAAAATCAGTAAATTATAGCACCACAGCTGTTTCTTAAACTTAGTGGTTCGTTTATTTTTTTATCTTATTCCCATTGTTATTGCTATTTTTATCTTTTTTGATCTGAAAAAAATAGGTCGATCTTCTATTGCGTTTATGGTTGCATCTGCCTGTGCATTTCTCTTTCCTATCGCGCCACTTATCTATCTTGCTCTACGCCCTAAATTAAAACTTACAACTTCTAATGCATCTATTTCTACTTTATTTTGTTCACGTTGTGGGCATAGCTATGACTCACATCAAAAAAAATGTTCTAAATGTGGCAATCAACTTGTTTTATAAATGCATTCATTACCCTCTCAAGCTAGTTTATATATTCATATCCCCTTTTGTAGTACGATTTGTCCTTTTTGTGATTTTACAAAACTAAAATCTAATGACTCCTTATTTTCTTCCTATATCGATGCTTGTTGTCAGGAAATAATTACTTATCAACATTCTCCCTCAATTGAATTAGTGTCTATTTTTTTTGGAGGAGGTACCCCTTCCTGTTTACCTATCTCTTATATTTCACAACTTCTTAAGACTATTCAAGCAACATTTAATTGTTCTCAGATACAAGAAATCACGATGGAAATAAACCCTGAAGATGTTTCTTTATCTTACTTAAAAAGTCTTCAGGATCTTGGGTTTACAAGACTTAGTCTTGGTGTTCAAACTTTTAATCCTGATGAATGTGAATTTTTAGGTCGTGGGCACACCGTTACACAAAGTTATCAAGCACTTGATCATATTAATCAATTTAATTTTAATTTAAATATCGATCTGATGTTTGGCCTTCCTAATAGCTCTCTTAAAAATCTTGAATATTCTCTAACCCAAGCTTTAGATTATAACCCCTGCCATATATCATCTTATAGCTTAACGATCGAACCCAATACTCCCTTTTTTAAAAAACAAGTATCAAAGGCCTCTCATGATACTGATTTTATGTTCTATTCATTTTTAATTGACTTTCTTACTCAACAAGATTTTTATCATTATGAGGTATCGTCATTTTCTAAACTAAATTATGACTGCATTCATAATAAACGTTACTGGCAATTTGATTCTTATATTGGTATTGGATTAGGAGCACACTCTTTTATCTCTCCCTACCGTTACCATAATCAAACATCCCTCAATACTTATATTAAATCACCTACCCCCGCTTATTTTTTAGCTGACTTTCAACCTTTATCACAACAAGACCTTATGTCAGAAAATATTATTGCTAACCTACGGATTCCTTCTGGGATCCTATTTGAAGATTATTATGATCGCTATAATATTGATTTTGAACAAATCTTTGCTACACAAATAAGCGATCTATCACAGCAAAATCTTATCAAAAAAACCGCTACTGGTATTCAAACTACTAAAAAGGGACTTTATTTATTAGATAATGTATGTTTATCATTTTTGTAATGAAACCAATAATTTTATTTTTTTTACTATCCCTACAATCTCTTCTTTTTGCAAGCCAGCTTGAATTAAATATGATATCTCCAAAACAAGATTTCCGTAGTAACAAACAACTCGTCTTATTTAAAGGGACCATTAAAAATGCCACTTCTGTTTTTATTAACAATATTCCTATTCCTACTTTTAATAATCGATTCTATATCAAAGCTATGTTAAATCCACATCAAGAAAATATTTTTACAATAGAAGCTACTGATAAGAATAATCAGAAAACAACTGTTCAACGGTCTATTGATTACTTCCCAGAAGATACTACATCATTACCATCCCCCTATTCGATTACCGATATCCAATTTCACCCCTTATCCCATCAATGGCAAATCAAAGGGTCTGCCGCTGATACTAAACATATTTATATTAATGGTAAATATATTCCTATTCTTTCTAATGATTTATTTGAATATCATTTTTTACCAGAAAAACTTAATAAAACATTTTTAACAGTAGGTGGTATCAGTAAAGATCTTCTTTTATTTCATCATACTATTGGACTTCATGATGTTAAGTCACATAAACCTCTTTCTAAAAATCTAGAAAAAGTCACACATTATTTACCAATCGAATTAGGTATCTTACAAGCCTACTATAGTATGCATTGGCAACTTATTCCGTTTACAACCATTCAAGAAAAAATGATTTATGATTTAGTTCAAAGCAAATATGATCAACTTAACTTAAGTCATATTAAACTACTAAAAAAAAGTGACAACCTAGTTATTGCCTTACCCTACCTTCATCATTCATTACAAATTCCTGAACTTAGTTATCAGCTATTACTGATTCTTCAAAATACAATACAAAAATCTGATTATATTACTATTTTGTGGTACAACAGAATTCCTAATGTTGTAGAAGTTGTTTATAATAAAAACAGTTCTCCTTACTGTATTATTGATGATAAACCTGTTGATCTTGAAAATGCTATTGCCTTAGAAATCTTTTCAGAATTTCGTGCTAAACATTTTGGTATCCGATAATAGTTAAGTTAATATTTTTATATTTTTTTTAAAGCACTTACTCGTTCACTTAGTTTTATGTTCTGAGGATCTAATTCCAACGCTTTTTCCCATTGTAATAAAGCCATTTTTGTTAGGTCTAAATCAAAATAAATAGATCCCATTCTTACGTATAATTGTGGTAAATAGGGATTTAATGCAATCGCTTTTTGTAATACTTGAATTGCATCATAATATTGTTTTTGAGAATAATATTCAAAGGATTCATAATAATATGCTAATACCTTCTCTGATGTTTCTTGGTTAGTTGACAAATAGTTTTGCCTAAACTCATCTTTTGATTCAAAATCTTCTTTATCAATATAACGTAAATCTTCTTTGACAGCATGTTTTAACCGATCTATTTCCTTTATTAATCCTTCTCTTTCTTCTCGCCATTTATTTAGTTCAGCTTCATATGATTTATTTATTTCTTTCGCTATTTTTTTAACCTGCTCTTCCTGTAATGAAAAGCGTTGCGCAACCACCTCTTGCTCTTCATCTGGTTTTGAAAAATTAAACCTATGATTTATCCCAAACGAAAACCATCTCAAGGGTTGGTTGTTATATTGAGGGTTAATATTATTTCCCCCATCGTTTTCATAGCGATAAAACTCTGTTAAACCAGCATAAAAACTGGTTCTGTCAGTCATTGGCAAAGCCGCACCAATATTTAAATCCTTACCATCGTATTCTAATCCTATATATGCTGTACTAACGGCAATCTCTACTCCAAAAAATAGCCCATCAAAATTTTTTAAATGAGCAGAGTTTTCATCCGCATACTGAAAACGTCCTCCTCCATATCCAATATGATAATTTGCAATCTCTGTAATATAGGATGCTGATATATAGGGTGAAATTGAATTTTCTTGCGTCACACTATATTCATCAAAACTTGAAATTGCTTTTTTACCATTTAAAGAAATATCTGTTATACCTCCTGTTACTTTTAACTTTGATTCAAATGTAGAATAAAATTGATAATGCATATGTAAGACAAAATCTGATTTATTAACCATATTTAGTCCCGTTAAAAACCTATTATTAAACGCATACATTGCTTTAAGATCAAATTCATATCTAGCACTCCCATCTACTGTATAAAATCCAGATGAGATTCCTGTAATAATGTCATGTTTTTCAAATTTTGAATAAATAGGAATATTAGTTAAATGTGATGGCAAATTATAAGGGGCTCCATAAAGAATTCCTCCTATCAGGATATTACCTATCATTAACATTATTAATTTACTTGTTTTCATCTTATATTTGGTCACGTTCTGGAATTATTTTTAATAAATCATAGTCATCTGAAATATCTATATTTTTTTTATCATCTTTTATTTCTTCTAACTCTTTAGATGGCGTAATTCGTTTTAAAAATAATTTTAAACTATCATTTGAAGGATCTAACTCTAATGATTGCTCCCAATTTTCACGCGCTTTTTCTAAATCTCCCAACTTATAATGAATAGATCCTAACCTGGCATAAGCTATCGAGAATGTTGGTACCAAGGTTGTTACTATTTCATATTCTTTTAACGATAATTCATACTCTTCCTTATAATAAAATTCTAACCCTCTTTGCATATGCTCTAAGGCTAAACGAATCTCTGTTTTACGTTCATTATTTAACTCATTTTCAACTTTATGCTCTTGTAATAAAAATTGCTGAAACTCTTCTAAAAAGTCTAATGAACTAAATTCTCTGATAACGTCTGTTTTGGCATCTAATACAGCTAATTTACCTTTAATTTCTTTATAATCTTTTTTAATAGCATCTAACTCTTTTTGATTTTTTTCTTTAAAAATTTTCCCAGTTAATGTTATTGCAATTGAAATAAAATGCTTATCTACATTTCTTTCGTCATTTGGTTTAGGCGTTAATGCTCCATACAATTTTATGTTATTTGGCAAATTAAATAATAATCCAAAATGCACCTGCTTTCCATCCCATTCTGCTGATGTTCTAAATTTCTTAAAGTTGTAATGGGCTCCCACAATAACATAATCATCATTAAAACTCTGGTAATCAGCAACTCCAATATGGTAGTGCGATCTTAATTTTGGTATTTCAAAACTATATACCGTAAAGGATCGTACTCTTGGCAAACTGGTTTCTTCAAGCGTCTTCCATCTATCATCGTCCCAATAGCGCTCTGTTAATCCTAAATTTTGAAACCCAATGACTAGTTTATGGTTTGTATTTAATAGCTGAGTTGATGCTATTTCTGCTTTCATACTTAATAACATATCTATTTCCGGGGATGTATTTAACCCTATCTGAAATTTATCTGTTAAACTCAAATGATAAAATGCAGTTGATTCTGATTCTAACTTATTATCAGAATTAGCAAATAATTTTGCACGATACCCATACTCTAGTGTACCTCGTTCAGGAATTGTTCCATGCGGAATCACAACCAATGTAGATGGTTCTGATATAGCTAAGTTAATAGTATTAAACAATACTATAAAAAGACTAATTAATTTTACGAGTCTTCTGTTATCCATTTTTCTTTTTCCTGTTTTATAAACATTAATGGGTATACCATACATATTGATCCAACACTATCTCCTTCTACCGTACATTTCATTTCTACAAATAGTACTTTTTCATCTGAAAAAAATAAATGCGATCTATCTAATTGATAGTCAATTTTGTTCATTTCTAAACCACATTCTTTTTCTTGAAACTCTTTTTCAAAAATACTAATGATCTGTTTCCCAAAAAAATCTTCTGCAAATGTAAATGATGTAGCATTCATGTTAGCTATATCGATACTCCCTCCAAAACAACGTTGTGTTCCTAACATAATTATTTTTGGATCTACTCCTACTAAAACACCTCTATTTTGATACCCAAATTGACCATAAAAACTAAATTTTGGTAATGTTGAATGACACGCTTGATACTCTTTTACGCCTCCTGAAAATTCAGTAACACAGAGCCCAACTTTTAATTGTGCTGATACAGTATTAGTTAACTTTAAACCCATAATTTTATTAAATTTTAAAAAATGTCCTAATAACTCACTCATGATACATCTCCTTCTTTTGCATCATCTTGATTAACAGCTTCTTTCTCTTTCTCTTTCTTTTTCTCTATGTCTTGCTCATTTATCTCTTTTTCTGGTTTTGGGGCTTCTTCTGACTCTGGCTCTATAGGGAATTCATTTGACTCTTTGGCATCACTTTTGGGTGTTTCTACAAAATTAGAGGCTTGTTTTTGTTTAATAATCTCAACTAACGGATCAATTTTTTCTTCATTTTCTAGTTTTCGACATAATTGAACGATACTTCCCTGTGCTTTCTGCACGTCTTCCTCTGCTGCTCCATCAGCATTTGTTATTTCTTCTTCTAAGCGTGGTTTTAAACGTTCTGATATACTTCCTAACAGTTTGTCTTTTAACTCTGCGGATATACCCTGCATTGCTACAGCTAATGAACTAAGGGGGTCTATTTCTACTAACATAATTCCTAAATCTTTATTACTCATAAATACTAAATCATTAAATGAGAATATTAATTCCTGTATTTTATCAGCGGATGATTTATCTTGTGTTGATATCATATCTACAACTGTTTTTCTTGTATCACTCACCATCATTTCTAATACACGCGATAATTTAAAAATCTGCTGTGATTCTTCTATTGTATCGTCATCTTCTCCTAATAAATTCAACTCTAACTCACGATGAAATTTCCATAAAAGAGGATAATTTGGAACATCTAATGTCAACATTTTTTTTGATATAATAGCGGTTTGTTCTACAGGAAACTCTGATAATAATTTAGCTGATCGTTCATCTGGAATTAATGACAAAACTAATGCTGCTACCTGTCTATTTTCTTTTTTCAAATAATCTATCAATATTTTATCTGATAAATGATTTATAAAATCAAATAATCCTGATTTTGATGAGAAGAAGTCATCTGGATCTTCAATTCCAAAACTATCTTTTAATAATTTATCGGTTACATTTTTTCCTCCAATAACACTGTTTTGTGTAATGGCTAACTCATAAAACTCATCCATAACATGACTAATTTCTGTTTTATCTACCTTTCCTAATTGATTAATTTCATGTAACAACATTTTAGATCGAGATTCTCCCATTTTGGCAAAAAGTTGTTGTGATAAACCTGGCATTTTAGAATCCAAATACATTAATAAAATGGCAGCTTTTCGTCGTGATGTTGTTATTGATTTATTTGTTGACAGGTTCAAGTTCATCTACCTCCATCCAGCTATTCAATAATAAAATAAATTGATCTGGTTGCGTTTGGGCTAATTGAATTAATTCTTGTCGCTTTTGTTCCATTTCTGATATTTTTTCTTCTAACTCTTGTTGTGCTTTTTCTTGTTCTTCTTTCTCTTTTTGAGCTTCTTTTTCTAATTTACGGGTTTGTCTTGCCTGTGCTAACCGTAGCCATAATTTATATAGTAAAAATAAAATACCTAGCGTTACTATCAACATAATAATAGCTATTACAATAGGCTTTACTTTCTCGTACATCTTTTTAACAAGGTCAAAATATACTTGATTTTTCTTAACAAAATATTTCCAGCCAAATTCTTTTCCCATAAAAGGTGCAAATGTAATCGCTATTTGATCCCCACGCTCTGCATCTATTCCAGATACCGTTGTTAAAATGGTTTTTAATTCTGCTAAGTCCATGCCCATGTAATCGCTATAATCCTTATCGATTACAATGCTTACATTAATACTTTTTATACTTTGCTTTTTTTCTGTCTTTGTTTTGAGTGTCTGATTAACTAAGTATGTAAACTCTTCATTTGATTCACTATTTTCCAACTCTAATGTTCGATTAGGCTCTAATGAGTTATCTAAATTTTGTGTGGGGATGGTACTAATTGCTTTTTCTTGAATCACTTCTTTCTTTTTTTCCAAAACAGGAAATCCAGGTAAATCGATTACAGGCGCAGTTAATGAATCATATGAAAAATCCATGTTATCTGTATTCTTCACTTGCTCTCTAATATCTTCAGAACTTGGCCTTAGTCTAGCATAGCTAACGGCTTTTTCATTAAAATTAGATGTTGTTGTAAAGGTACGATTACTACTTACAACTTCCGGTGTTTTTTCTAGCATTACTTCATCTGTAACACTGTCATTTAGCAATGTTACTACTGATACGACAAACAATCTTTTTCCTAATAATTTTTCTAAAAATCGCTCTATGTTAGCTTTAATTCTTGCTTCATGCGTTTTCTGATAGACAATACTTTCTTGAGCTGGTTCTTTATCTAAGATAGGAAAAACTACTGCTTTTGAGCATAAGGTAAACGTAAAGGTCACAAACCCTATTAAGATTAATGTATATAATAAATATCGAAACGTAAATTTCATACTTAGCTACCTATAAATTATTACAAATATTTTTTGGAACATATTTTGTTACCCTTTATTATAGTATGTCTAAACATATTTCGTAAAAGATTTGTTGTTATATTTTTGTTTTGTTAAGGATACAATAGCCTAACATATGCTTAAGCATCCGTTTACAATTAAAAAAAAATCAACTACCAACAAGGCCCGATTAGGTGAACTTGTCACCCCTCATGGTACAATTCAAACGCCTACCTTTATGCCAGTTGGTACCCAAGCAACCGTTAAATCATTAACGCCTGAACAAATTATCTCAACTAACAGTCAAATTTTACTTGCTAATACCTATCATTTAAGTTTACGTCCTGGTATTGATATTATCAAAAAACATGGTGGCATTCATTCTATGATGAATTGGCATGGTCCTATCCTAACAGATTCTGGCGGTTATCAAGTTTTTTCTTTAGCCAAACGTAGAAAGGTTGATTCAGATGGTATTACCTTTCAATCTCATATTGATGGATCCCCTGTTCGTTTTACACCTAAACATGTGATTGATTTACAATGTGGCTTTAATAGTGACATTATGATGGTTTTAGATATTTGCACCGCCTACAATGAAACGAAACAACAAACAGCTCAAGATCTTCGTTTAACTCATCAATGGGCTCAAGATGCTTATCACTATTGGCATGAAATGGATATCCCTAATTGGTGCTTTGGTATTATCCAAGGAGGATTTCATCTGGATTTAAGACAAGAAAGTGCCGACTTTCTTACCTCGTTAGATTTTCCTGGCTATGCGATTGGAGGCCTTAGTGTTGGTGAACCTAAAGAACTCCTTCATGAGTATATTGCAAAATGTGCTCCCTTATTACCGGATCATAAACCTCGCTACGTTATGGGTATTGGCCTTCCTGAAAATATTAAAATTGCAGTTGAACATGGTATTGATATGTTTGACTGTGTTATCCCTACTCGTATTGCTAGACACGGTCAATTTTTTTACGAGGATGCACGTATTAATATCAAAAAAGAAATCTTTAAAGATGACCTTACTCCTTTATCTGATACCTGCTCATGTTACACTTGTCAGCATTTTTCCAGAAGTTATATCCGTCACTTATTTATTGCGAAAGAAATACTTGCCTCTACCTTACTAACTATCCATAACATCCATTATTTAAATGACTTTGTTAATACTTTAAAAAAGGAAATATCTTAATAAAAACTTGACAATATCTATTTTATAATGTATTTTCTACATGTTTCAGTTCTTCTTTTTCATGTAGGAATATGATTACGTATTATTGCTTCATTATCGTTTTTATTAAGGAGAAAACTACTAAATATGTATTCCCCAAGACCCTCAGATTCAATGGCTTTCTCTAACCACGTGACTTCACAACAAACTGCGTTTTCACCATTTAATTATAATCAAACGACGCGTGACTCTGCAGTTTCTCCATGCTCCAGTAATTCATTTGGTAACTCTCCTCCACCTTCTCCCTTTATTTCACATGCTACGTCTTCTCAACAATCAGTAAATCATAGTTGTACAGATACAGAGGATCTAATTTTTTCCTTTGAGGAAGATTCACCACATTCTTCAACTCAACAACGAGAACGGCAAGAGTCACTTCAAACAAAAAATAATATTCAAAATTCAGATTCGTCGACTGATTCACCTCAGCCACCAGCTTTTACTGACCTTGAACCAGTAATACGTATGCTCAAAGACAATCCTAAAAACGAGAGTTTAGTGGATTTACCCCAAATGATTATAGACAGGAAGCCATATGAAGAACCTTTAAACGATAGTATGCCAAACGGAGGACATCAAGCATCTAGAGAGTGTAGATTGCCTGATTCCCCTAGCAAATTAGAAGATTTTTTCTCTATACCCATGATTAGACCAAGAATAATGTATGCTGGTGATTGGGGTGAAGAGAAGAATAATTCCCCAGTATCTACAAGCGTTCCCTCTAGGCTTTCTTCCGATCACAACAGTCCCTTTACTCATTCTCCGCATTCGCCTTTGTCTGCTAGTGCTCCAACGACACGTTCCCCCATAAATCCTTAATGCTTGTTTCTCATCATCCACCACAAAAAACACCTTCCACTTCCTCTAATGATGTAGGTAAAACTTCGCCTCCAATATCAGAATTTGATTGTCCCTTATGGTATGACACAAAACACTTTGAATCTATAGCAAAAGAATGCTTTTCTGAGTATATGAAGAAAAAAATGAAACATTCCTTTCTTTATCATGCTTTCAAAGATTTCCTTAAATTAGAAGACCTTTTTGATGACAAAAATTTTGAGGATAAATTTGATAATGATACTACTCTTGCTCTAGATAAACTATTTGAAAATAACTTAAAATTTCTTATTGTTGCTATTAGTTTAGAATTATATGAGAAGGTTCAAAATAAACCAAAAAATAAAATCTATAAAAACGATTTTGATAGTAATTCTAAACCTAAACTCGGTTATTATTTCAAAGTTATTATTGAAGTTTTAAAAACATTAATGGAGGCTTCACGTAACGAAGAAGGGATGCCAAAAAACACACTCAAGAGAAGAAAAACAATTGCATGTTATAATCACCATATTTCTAAGTTAAATAGCCTTCTTAAACCTGAAGATATTGATACTATTGAAACTAAGATTTTAAACCTTTTTGTCGTTAAAGTGCTCCACATAACAAATAAAAAAATTTTTGACAAACCTTATAAAAAAGAGACCTTTTTTGCTTCTCTTAAAAACTCTTATGAAGTAGCAAAATTTTGGATCGATAATAACGAAAACGAATCTCTTAAAAATGAAATGAAAAATGATAATGACAAATTTATTTTTTATGCTAGCTTTGTTCATCATTTTTATTTAGATATAACTCATTTTCGTGAAAATTTACTATACTATCATTTTGGATCTATTGCTTCTGAAACAAGTAGTCTGTTTAATAAATCTAGTGAAGCGAAGAAAAACTCTGAACAGTTTCAAACAATTTTAAAGTTTTTTAACGAAATTTTCGATGGGAATAACACTGAGGATAAAATTAACATTTCAATTTATCCATCTATCTCTGTTGGCAATCAAGTTCTATCTTTTGCTCTGTATTTGACATCCTATCTATGCCTCCTATATAGTATGAATTCTTATTTTCTTAACACTAATACAACTACTTCTCCTGAAAATTCTTTTTTTTCCTTAGATAATCCTACGATTAAAAGATTTCTTCCCCCTTTATTTTCCTTTGCTTTAGCATTCCTTCATGAAAGATATCTTCTTCATCCTTCAAAACCAACATATAAAAAAAAACACACACATATAACTAGAGCTCCAATCTTTCTGTTAAATATTTTAGGTAGAGGAGGTGCAAAAGAAAAAGATGCAATGAAAGATGGTTTTAAAAATTTTAATACAAACTTTAAAGATAATCCTAAGGTTTTTAATGACAAAATTAAGGAGACTATAAATTATCTTAATAACAACTCAAGTGTAGATTCTAGCTTAAACCTATCTTTAAAGA
>TARA_B100001175_G_scaffold312644_1_pt1 | contig 17343 bp, 16 predicted proteins | sample TARA_B100001175 | Tara Oceans TARA_B100001175
TCTTTACTCAATCCTTTTTCATTAGTCTTTATTTCTGAAGGGCCTCTTATTGAATATTTACTGTACTCAGCTATTGACCATAATTCACCAAAAAAAGTGCCAATTGAAATCAAAGCAGCAACAGAAAGAATTCCAATATTGATTAAGTCCCTTTTTAAATTATTTTCTTTATATGAATATATCAAAAAGCTAATTCCATATATAAGAAGTATAAGCAGTGTATAATATGTGATTTGAAGATGATTAACTCTGATTTGTAATGCTAGAGAGGTCATTGTAATTAAAAATCCTATTTTAATATTCCTTGTTAACCCAAGATGAACTCCAGCTAGAATTAGTGGAATAAATGCTATTGATCCAATTCTTGCGTTATGTCCAGCTAATATTCCAATAATCATATATGATGATAAAGTGAATATTATTGAACCAATAATAGAAAGAGGAATTCTTACTTTAAAAACTAGAAGCATTATATAAAAGGAAATGAAAGAAATAAAAATATAGTTTATTGGATGAGGAATTCCTAAACTAACAATTTTATGAATTCCTAATATTAAATTATTATCCCATTTAACATCGATTAAATAAGCTGGCATTCCAGAAAACATGGAATTTGTCCAAAGAGGTTCATCTCCAGTTTTATCCCTAAAATCTTTAACTTCTTTTGATGAACCTTTCCATTGTTCAATATCATGTTGATTGACTATTTTATCTTCAAAAAATATAGGATTAAATAAATAGACTGTGATTGATAGAAATAAAACAATAGATAGAAAATGATATAAAATTTCTTTTTTTTTTATCATAATTACTTTCTTGTGAATATCTTAAATAATTAATAATAATAAAAATTCTATCTAATTTAAATCCTATAGAAAAGCATCAATTATTATGATAATTATTATTTTTACATATGTTTGAGAATTTAAGCAATAAATTAAATAGGGCCTTTAAAGTGCTAAAAGGTCAAGGCAAAATTACGGAGGTTAATGTTGCATCAACAGTAAAGGAAATAAGACGTGCATTAATCGATGCTGATGTTAGTTATAAAGTAGCGAAAGAGATTACTTCAAATATTAAAGAAAAAGCGTTAGGTCAAGATGTTTTAATATCAGTATCACCTGGTCAATTAATGACCAAAATTGTAGCAGATGAGCTATCAGTTTTAATGGGTAAGGAATCTGTTGAAATTAATTTAAAAGGAAATCCAAATATTATTTTGATTTCTGGTCTTCAAGGGTCAGGTAAAACTACTTTTTCAGGTAAACTTGCTTATTATCTAAAAAAACAAAATAAGAAATCTTTACTTGTAGCATGTGATGTATATAGACCAGCTGCTATTGAACAATTACATGTTTTAGGAAAACAGATAGGTGTTGAAGTTTTTTCTGATGAAAAATCTAAATCACCTTTAAATATTGCAAAAAAAGCAATAGTACATGCAAAAAAAGCTGGAATTAAATCAGTTATAGTTGATACTGCAGGACGTTTAGCAATTGATGAGAAAATGATGAAAGAAATTGAAAGTTTAAAGAAAAACCTTAACCCTTCAGAAACTTTATTTGTTGTAGATTCAATGATAGGTCAGGATGCTGTAATTACTGCAAAAACTTTTAATGAAAGAATAGATTATGATGGTGTGATCCTAACAAAATTAGATGGAGATTCAAGAGGTGGAGCTGCTTTGTCAATCAGAAGAGTCGTAGATAAACCAATTAAGTTTATTAGTACTGGAGAAAAAATGGATGCTTTAAATATTTTTCATCCAGATAGAATGGCAAAAAGAATACTTGGAATGGGAGATGTTTTAAGTTTAGTTGAAAGAGCACAACAAAATTTTGATGAAGAGGAGGCAAAGATAATGCAAAAGAAAATGCTTCAAAATACATTCGGTCTTGATGATTTTTTGTCTCAATTACAAAAAATTAAAAAGATGGGGAATATTAAAGATTTAGTTGGTATGATTCCTGGAATGAGCAATAAAATTAAAGACGTAGAAATGGATAATGAGTCTTTTAGGCCAATTGAAGCAATCATTAATTCAATGACACCAGGAGAAAGATCTAATCCCGAAATATTGAATGGTATAAGAAAAAAAAGAATTGCTTTAGGTAGTGGTAGTACAGTTCAAGAAGTTAATCAATTACTAAAACAATTTAATCAAATGAAAAAAATGATGAAAATAATGAAAAAAAGTGGTCCTTCTGGTATGATGTCAGCTTTGGGTATAAACAAATAAATTTATACATACATTACTTTTTTTATTGCTTTTATAGTTTTTTCAACATTTGGAACAATTCCTTCAATTAGGGTAGGGGCATAATGAAAAGGAACATCTTCAGATGTAATTCTGTGAATTGGAGCATCTAAATAATCAAAAGCAAATCTTTGTATATGATGACTCAATTCTGAGGATATAGAAGCTAATGGCCACGCTTCTTCAACGATTACTACTCTATTTGTCTTTTTTACTGAATTAATTATAGTAGAATAATCAATTGGTCTAACAGATCTTAAATCAATTAATTCTACACTTATATTCATTTTTTTTGCTTCATTAGAAGCTTGTTCAGCAACTTTCATCATTTTACCAAAAGAAATTAATGTTAAATCATTTCCTTCTTTAACAATATTACATTTACCAATAGGTAAAACATATTCTTCTTCAGGAACATTTCCTTTATCAGAATACATTAATTCAGATTCCATAAATATTACTGGATCATTATCTCTTATTGAAGATTTTAATAAACCTTTTGCATCATATGGATTAGAGGGTATAACAACTTTTAGTCCAGGAGTATTTGCAAACCAATTTTCAAAATTTTGAGAATGTTGAGATCCTAATTGACCAGCATTACCAGTAGGGCCTCTGAATACTATTGGTACATTAATTTGTCCACCAGACATTTGCATCATTTTTGCAGCACCATTAATTATTTGATCGATAGCGACTAAAGAAAAATTAAATGTCATAAACTCTATAATTGGTCTTAGTCCATTCATTGCAGATCCAACACCAATTCCAGTAAATCCAGTTTCAGCGATAGGGGTATCAATAACTCTTTTATCACCAAACTCTTCAAGCATACCTTGACTTACTTTATAGGCACCGTTATATTCAGCTACTTCTTCACCCATTAAATAAACATTTTTATCTCTTCTCATCTCCTCACTCATAGCTTCATTTAAAGCTTGTCTAAATTGAATTTCTCTCATATCTTAAAAAAATTATTAAAACAAAAATAAATATTATCATCAATTTAAGAGTAGTTATATAATAAAAAAGCACTCCATTTGGAATGCTTTTTTATTATATGATAATATTTATTTAAAACTTACAATGCTTCTTTAACTGCATCTTGAACATCTCTAAATTCCAAATCATCAACAACTCTTTCTTTCCAATAATCATTGATAGCAATTGCTTCTTTTAAATAATTAGTTACATTATTAGTATCTCCATCTCTTGCAGCACAAATAGCTAGGGCATAAGCATTTCCTCCATTACTTTTATGTTCATCTTTTTTCATCTGTTCAGCTTCTAAAATTAAGGCTGCTCTTGCATCATCAATATTTCCTAACATTATGTGGGCTATAGCTTTTTTCCAAGATACTCCCCAATAATCTTTATTTGACATAGCAAGATTTTTCAAAGCTAAATCATAATTACCTCTTGCAATATCTAATGTTCCTAATGAATATTGGACTCTTGTATTCATTCTATCGTTATTTAATCCTTTAGCTTTTTCAACATGCTCGTAAGCTAAATCATGATTTCCTCTATGGCTGTGAATGGCTGCTAAATTTAAATGAGTTTCAGCAGATTCATTTTTATTTAGAGCAATTTCCAATTGAGTTTCAGCAGCATCCATAAGTTTATTTTGAGCTTCTGAGTTTAATTCTTCTTCTCTTGCTAAATTAATATGAATTGATCCAAAATCATTATGCGCTCTCCATGAACCAGTCTTTTTAACTGCAGCTTCATAAATTGCTGCTTTTTCACTCAAAGAAGGTGTTAAAGTAGCAGAAAATAATAATTCATCCTCAGATAATGCATCTGCAGATGCTTCTCCAGATACTATTTTCTTAGAAACTGAAGCTATTTCATTATTAGGCTTTTTCACAATAATTGTCATAACTTCTGTTTTTGATATTCTTAGTTCAGGATAAACAGATTTCATTAACTTTTTATAACTAGAAAGTTTAGATAGCGACTTTTCTTTATCAACAAAGCTTCCTCCACCATTAATTACTCTAGAAATTTCACTCTTTTCATTTTGATTTAAAGCATCATTACTATTTAATGCATCTCTTAAAGATGACCAGTTTTCAACTACAGGACGAATGTTAAACTTAATTTTATTTGCCTCATCTTTATAATCATATTTGTCCATTTGTTGTCTATAATAATTTTCAATCATTTTTGCTCTTCTACTAGAAAGATCATCATTAACTTTAGTTGATCCTTCTGGTGAATGAGAACCCAAAATTTCTACACTTTTAGTCGGATTTCTTTCGGCAACAAATGCAGAAAATCTTTCACCTCTTTCACTTAATTTTTCCGATCTTTTAAGCATTGACCTACCTTGATCAAAAAAGAAGTCTACATTGAATGGCGTAAGTTCTTCTCCCTCATTATATCCATGATCAGATTTGGGAATAGAAAGATTTCTAGTTCCTAAAAAAGCAGTTTCAATAACACCATCTGCAACATCTACAGATTTAGTTGAAGCTGTTTGACCTGAATTGAGAAGTTTTGCTACTCCTACAGCTTTAAACTTTCCAGGATTTAAATCTTCATTATAATCTAAACAAAATGTTTTTAAGTCTGCAGGAACAAGCTTCATGCTTACAGTTTTAGTAGTTGTATTTCTGCCACTTACTCTATAATTTGAAGTTGAATCAGAAATATTAGTTGTTGTTGTGTTTGAACTAGTTCTAGTAGCATAAATTTCATCTAAAAACTCAATAGAACCAACTTCAACATCATTATAAGTAAAGTTTACAGTATAACTTGTACCTTTTTTTATCATTCCAGTAGGTAAGGATACTTTAGCCTCAACACACACTTTTCCTCCATTTGCAACTAAAGGACTTGGTGTAGCAGTAATTTTCTGTTTTTCTTCAGCTAATTTTATCATTTTTTTCAATGGATTACAACCTAAGAAAACAATGGCACTTAATAAAATAACTATAGCATTTGATGATTTCATATCTTAAAATTTAATTTTTACAAAAATAAGGTTTTTTTTTAATTGAAATGATTTTTTTTGAAAATTATAAATCAATGTATTTTTTTATATTTTGAAGATAATATTTTAAAGGTATTATATTTTTATACATAATTGATGGTTCACCATTATTCTTGTTTCTTTTTGAAAAATTTAATTTAATATCAAGGATAAAGTCTTTATAAGCTTTCAAAACGGAAATACTATGATATCTTGAGTTTTTTTTAATTAAAAGCCTTATAAAAGCAAAAAAATCTAAAATAAATCTTAATGGTAATTTCCATAATAAATTAATAAATAGATCATTTTTTAGAATCATTATTAAATTATTTCTAAAATTTAAATATGTTTTTTTAGGATCTGATTCTCTAAGAGTTTGGCTACCCAAGTGATAAATTTTACTTTTTGGCTCACAATAAATTTTTAAATTAAGATTATTTATTCTCCAACATAAATCAATTTCTTCCATATGAGCAAAAAAATAATTATCAAATCCATCAAGCTTGTTGAAAACATCACTTCTAATCATTAAGCAGCATCCTGATGCCCAAAAGATTTCAATCTTATCATCATATTGTCCATTATCTCTTTCTATGGTTTCAAAAATTCTTCCTCTACAAAATGGGTATCCTAACTTATCAATAAAACCTCCTGATGCACCAGCATATTCAAAATAATTCTTTTTTTTATATGAGAGTATTTTAGGTTGACATGCAGCAATATTTTTATCACTTTCCATAAGATTAAAAAGGGGATTTAACCAATTTTTACTAACTTCAACATCAGAATTTAAAAGAATATAGTAATCAGATTTTATAAATTTAAGAGCTTCATTATATCCTTTAGAATAGCCTAAATTAAATTTATTTTTAATTATTATGATAGATGGATATTTTTTTTTAACATATTCAACGGATTCATCACTTGAAAAATTATCAACTAAATATACTGATGAGATTTTTTTATCTGAAAAATTAATTACTGACGCTAGAAACTTTTTAAGAAGTTTTATTCCATTATAATTTAATATAACTATTGCTATTCTCTTATTCTTTTGAATCATTTAAATATATTTCCAATGTCAAAACCAGGAATATCAGGAATGATATCTTTTGTTTTACTTTTGATATATTCTTTAGATTTAAAATCTACATCTTTTAAAGCCTTATTAATTGCAGCAACTATTAAATCTTGAGCTATTTTTTTATCTTTTTTATTTATAATACTATCATTGATTTCGATTGATATAACTTCTTTTTTACCATTTACAGTAGCTTTAACAAGCCCAGCTCCAGATTCAGATGTTTCACTAATATTTTTCAATTCCTCTTGAGCTTTTTTAACTAATTCTTGGGTTTTTTTAATTTGACCCATCATTTTCATCATGTCAAACATTTTTTTATAATTTATTTGATTAATACAAATTTACCAGTTTGTGTAATCAATTTTCCATTTTTATTAAATTCAATTTTGTAAAAATAAGTATCCTGGATAATTTTATTCTTATAATTCCCATCCCATCCAACCTTTATATCATCACTTACAAATACTAATTCCCCAAATCTATTAAATATATACATTTTATAATCTTCAACTTCTCTTTTTATAGGTAAAAAATAATCATTTAATCCATCAGAATTAGGGGTAAAGGCGTTTGGTATTGGTAATGGATTATAATTTTTATTAGCATCAATACATATGGTATTTGAAATAGAAACTTTTTCATTAATAAATCCCTTTAATAAATAACAATAATTTTCCCCAGAAATTATTTCTTGATTATCAAGCATATTGTAACTATTTTCAATAAAAGAATTAATCAACTTTTTATTTTTATATATTAATATAGAATCAAAATCCATATCATAATTCCATTCCAATAAATGACCGTTAGCTTCAGTAATATTATTTAAATAAATTAAGCAAATATCATCTTTAACCGATGAAGAATTACAATAGTCCATTTTCTCTAACTCTAAACATTTGAAATAAAAATCATTCGAAATATTAATAATTTCATCATCAGAACTAATTATTGGTGATGATAAATATGATGAATCTATTTTACCATCAATAATGATATTATAATTGCTACTTTTTTGAGGGTTATAATACAAATCTATTTCAAGTATATCATTTGAAAGTTTAATAGAATCAATTTTAATTTCATTTTCTTCTTCAATTCCTACTAAATTAATAGGGTATTGATAACATCCATCAAAATTTTTTCCACCATCTGATATAATGAAACCGCCAATTATATAACCCTCTAGTTTATTTCCTGGTAATAAGACAGAAGAATAATTAATAGTATTTTTTCCTTTAGCTAATTCTTGAAATTGTATATATGGTGGATTAGGATTTTTATTATTTTTAAAATACAAATCATATATATCATAATATTCATCGTCTATATTTATTTGCAATTCATTAAAACTGCAATTATAAATATCAACGTCAATTTTTTTTGGTTCGTAAACATTAATGTCAATTAAATCAATTTTTTCTATACCATCTTGATTTATTGCTTGAGCAACAGTATACTTTCCTGGAGATTTATATTTAAAAGATTTGCTTGAAGAGGGACTGAAAATACCAGTAGTTCTAGAATATTCAAAGTCATATTGGATAACTGAAACATTAGGACCTACATTTTCTTTTATAATCTTAACTTCAAAAGGATCACAACCAATATCACTATTTACCCAAAATCTATTTAATTCACTAACTTGAGACAAAAGAGAAATTGAAAAGAGAAAAAAAAATAATGTTAAAAAATATTTAGAACTAAACATAGGAATAATCTCTTTAAAGATTAATAATGTTTAATATTTTATTCATTTCAACTAGTTTTTGATTTCCTGAAATCATATTTTTTACAGTAACTTTCTTTTCTTTTTTTTCATCTTCGCCGACTATTATAACGAAAGGAATGTTTTTATTGTTTGCATATTGAAGTTGTTTTTTTAGTTTGCATGTAGTAAGATACATTTCAGTTGGAATACTATTTTCTCTTAACATTTTAGTAATATCTAAGGAATAATTCATTAAATCCTCTCCTAAGTTGGTAACCATAACTTTTATTGATTTTTTAAACTCTTTTGGAAATAATTTATTTTCTTCTAATAAATTAAATATTCTTTCCAATCCAAATGAAATTCCAATTCCAGAACTGTTTTTTAAACCAAAAATTTCAGTCAAGTTATCATATCTTCCTCCACCTGCAAGACTTCCTTGGTTACTATCATTAGAAATAACCTCAAAAATAGAAGAAGTATAATATGATAAACCTCTTGCTAAAGTAAAATCAATTATTATATTTTTTCTATAATTTAAAATTTTTTCCAATTCATCAATCCCTTCAACGCCAATTTTAGATTTAAAAATAATTTTTTTGATAAAATTTAATTTTTCTTCATTTTTACCTTTAAATTCAAAAATTTTGATAATTTCTCTAATATTTTTTTTATCAAATTTTTGTTTTAAAAGCTCTTTGCTTAATCCTGATATACCAATTTTATCTATTTTATCAATAGAAATGCATAAATCTGTAAATCTTTCTTTTATATCCAATTGTTCTACAATTCCAGCTAAAACTTTTCTATTATTTAATTTAATACTGAAGTTATTATAATTTAATTTTAAAAAAACCTCTTTAATTATATCTATTATTTCTATTTCACATAGAATAGAATTGCTTCCAATGTAATCAATATCACATTGATAGAACTCTCTATATCTACCTCTCTGTGGTCTATCTGCTCTCCATACTTTTTGGATTTGATACCTTTTAAATGGAAAAGATATTTTATCTCTATTCATACTGACATATCTTGCTAATGGTACAGTTAAATCATATATGAGACCTTTTTTTGAAATTTTTGATTTAACATTTTTATAATTTGTTCTTGAATCAATTTTTATATTTTTTAAAAAATCCCCTGAATCAAGGATATTATATAATAATTTATCACCTTCTTCACCGTAATTTCCTTTGAGAATATCAATGTTTTCAAAACTTGGCGTTTCTATATTTTGAAAACCATAATTTGAAAATATTTTTTTTAGTATTGAAAAAATATATTCTCTTTTTATCATCTCATTTGAGCCAAAGTCTCTTGTGCCTCTAGGAATAGAAGGTTTTATTTTTTTCATAATTTTAAATTTATTACAAAGCTAGTAAATGATTTATATTATTTTTTATTTAATTTGCAGTCTAATATTTTTTTTTATTATGACAATAACAAGACTAGAAAGAAAAGGCTTAAGAAATGTATCTAGAGCTAAAAGAAAAAAGCAGATAATTAAGAGTTTATCTAAGATTCCTGTAATAAAAAATGTTGATGTTGATGCTATTAAAAAAGAGTTTGATTCTAAGTTGAAAACAAAACCAAAAGGCAAAAAAGATATAATAGAGACATCAAATAAAACAGAAGAGAAATCGACTAAGAAAAAATAAATTATAATTTTATAACTTCCATAGATGTCACGTTTTTTGAAGTTATTTGAAATCTAACTAAAGTACGATCTTTCTGGAAACCAACCTTTCCTGCAGCACCAGGATTAATATAAAGCAAATTAAAATTTTTATCTTTTGATATATTTAGTATATGACTATGACCACAAATAAAAATAGTTGGTCTAATTTTTTTTAACTTATTAATAACTTCTTTATTATAATTTGGTGGTTTTCCACCTATATGAGTTATATATATATTATGATTATTAATTGAAAAAATTAATTCTTTTTCACAACAATTTCTGATCTTGTAATCATCAATATTTCCATAGACTACTCTAGTTTTTTTAAATTCAATTAAATCGTCAAGAACTTTTATATTTCCAATATCTCCTGCATGCCAAATTTCATCAACATCCTTAAAATAATTATAAATTTTTTTATCAAAAAAACCATGTGTGTCCGATAATAATCCGATTTTCATACTTATGATTCACTTTTTAAAATTTGAATATCTTCCAATAATCTTTTAATTTCTAATTTTATAGTTCCATTGTAAACCCCTCTTATATGGCTATTTTTATCAAGTAGGAAAACCATTTCTGTATGTAAAAATTCATTATTATTTTTATTTAAGCCTAACTCTTCTTCAGCAAAATATGATTTTCTTGCTAAATCATAAATTTTGTCTTTATCTCCAGTTATCAAATGCCAATTTTTTGAATTTATTTTATGTAATTTTTCGTAATTTTTAAGTCTTTTGACCGAATCTATCCATGGAGTAACACTATGAGATAGAATTATAACTTCTTCAGATTTATTAAAGTTTTCATCTATTATTTTTAAGTTAGAGGTCATATTTGGACATATACTTGGGCAGGTGGTAAAGAAAAAGTTTGATATAACAATTTTTTCTTTTATATATTCTTTATCAATAATTTCATTATTTTGATTAATAAAAGAAAAATCTTCAATTTTATGTAGTGTTTCTATTTTTGAATAGTTATTTATCCAAAATGGAGTAAAGTCCGGTGTTATAAAATATGGTAATTTTGGAACAGATAAACTGTTACAACAGGTTAATAGAACAAATACTATTATTTTAAAATATTTAAAATACATTGTTTACCGATTTACAATTTTTTATTCCTGTTAACCCATATCTTCTACCATTTACTACATCATAATTTGCTTTCAGAACACCTTTATTATTCCATATTTTTTGGTTTCCCTTCTCAAATCCATTTTTATAATTAAATTTTTTATAAGTTTCACCGTTTTGGTGCCATTGGATCATTTCACCATTATGTTCTCCATTTTTAAAATTTGCTATCATTTTTTTATTTCCATTATCCCAGAAAAGTTCATGAATACCAACTTTCTTTCCTTGCTTATAAAATCTTATTTCCGAAATTTTATTGTTAGCGTGCCAAATTTTTTCAATCCCTTCTTTTCTCCCATTCAAATAACCAGTCCTAGATATTTTAATCTTATTTGAATTAATTTCTTCTAAATATCCAGAAAATTTTTTTTTTTTATAAAATAAGAATTTACCTTCAAAAGTAAGATTAAAATTATTAGAAAAAATTAAATTATTAGGTATATCTGTATCGGATGAATTATTACATGAAATAATAAATAATACTAATAAAAATTTAGAAAAATATTTAGACAAGATTTATTGACTTATTGTACCTACTACTCCAAAGAATCCATCACCATTGATATATGGATTATCTTTTGTTAAGTGATAATGATAAATTCCATTAGGAAACTCTGATGTTTCATGAGAATGACCGTGATAATCATCTAAATCGCTATTACTTATTTCTTTTCCACTTTCTTCAGGTCCATATACTGGAAAGCCATCATTCAAAAAGCCTAAAAAAGCATCTTTTCCTAAATTTGAAGTTAACCATAGTGGTTCAATATGATAATGATATGCACCTTGAGGTTGTGGATGCCCATTGAATTGATCAAAACTATTAATTTCATTTGTTAGAGGTTGATTATTTGGTCCTGCATATTGATTATAAAAAACAACCCCATTAACTGCAATTCCAATTGCACCAAGTGGAGTAGCAGTTTTTGTTTTTGATTCTTTTGGCTCAGCGGGTACTTTCATAACAATATTTTGTTTTATTATTTTGTTAGGATTTAATCTAAAATTTGAATTATTCCCGTTGTATTCTTCATAAAGTAAATTATTTTGATCATAATATGGACTTTTATGATCAGGTAAATTATCAGTTTCAAAAACTATATAATCGTTTTCAACATAAATCAAAACATTTTCTGAGAATTTTCTATACGCATCTGACATTTTACTAAGTTCCCAATCTCCACTTCCTTGAGTTATAGAGTCATCTTTTTTATTACAAGAAAAAATTGTTAAAATTAAAAATAATGGAATAATTTTTTTCATATCATATTTAATTATTTGAGAAAAATTAATAAACTAGTTTTCAGATATTTTTTCATTTTTTGAAGAGTTTAAAATAGTAAATTTTATTAAAAATTGCCAAGAATTATTTTTCCAAGTTTGATTTTCAATTTTAGAAATATTATCTGTTCCAGAAAGATTTCTAATTGAAAATTTAAAATTATAAGGTAAATCAATTTCAAATCCAGTAACAAACATTATATCTTTATCTGAATATTGTGACATATCAAATTCAGCAACAGATCCTAAAGTATTAAAAGCAGCTAAATTAGCTAAATTTTTTAAACTTAAATCTCCCAATCCTTTTGATCTATCATATGAACTTTTTTTATCCTGAATAAAACTCATTTGAGGTCCAAACAAAATACTTACTTTTCCAATTTTAATGTTCAATAATATTGGAATACTTAAATAATATAATTTATTGTTCCAAGTGCTATTATTTGAATCCATTATTTTTGTCCCATGTAATGAAAACTGAGATTCTGGTTGAATTCCTAAATAAATGGTTGATCCATCATTTCTCCAAGCAAAAGCGTCATCTTTTATTTTAAAATTTAATAAAGTATATATACCAAAATTATATCCTTGAAGATTTTTAACCTTAAAAGGAATTCCTTGAATAGTATTTTGAATAATTCCTTGCGGTTGTCTGCTATAAAGACCTACATCATCAGTTCTTAATGATTGTTTAGAATTATTAAATCCAAAATTTAGTCCAAATTCAAAAGATTGTGTGAATGCAGAATTATAACTTAAAAAAATAAAAAATAAAATTATCTTTTTAATTTTCAGCATTTAAAAAAAATTAAATTACTTATCATATATAAATATTTAAAATAAATGTTTTTATAAATTTAAATCATAATGTTAAATATTGAAAAGCCTACCTTAATTATAAACAAAGATATTATTTTAAGTAATATTAAAAGGTTAGTGCAATTATCTAAAAAACTTTCAGTTTCATTTAGACCTCATTTTAAAACTCATCAATCTTTGGAAGTAGGAAAATGGTTTAAAAAGTTAGGAATAAATAAAATAACAGTTTCATCTGTTTCCATGGCTGAATATTTTTCAAATCAATGGAATGATATCACAATAGCTTTTCCATTTAACATTTTAGAAATAAAAAAAGTTAATGCTCTACTGAAAAAAAGTAAAATAAATTTATTAGTTGATTCTATTGAAACAATTGAATTTTTGGAAAAAAAATTAGATCATAAAACACAAGTGTATATTAAGATTGATTTAGGTTACAATAGAGCAGGAATATCTTTTAAAAATATAAATAAGTTAATGCTTACAATAGATAAAATTAAAAAATCTAAAAAACTAAATTTTGCAGGTTATCTATCTCATTTTGGTAATACATACAAATCAAAAAATAAGATAGATATTTTAAATACTTATAATAATTCTATTAATAATTTAGATCTTTTAAAGGCCAACTTAAATCAAAAAATTAATGTATCAATAGGTGATACGCCATCTATATCAATTTTAAATAATATACCTAGTTATGTTAATGAAATTAGACCAGGAAATTTTGTTTTTTATGATTTATATCAACATAAAATTGGTTCTTGCAAGTTTAAAAATATAGGTTTAAGAATGGTATGTCCAATAGTATCGGTTTATTCTAATGAAAATAAAATATTAATTTATGGAGGTTCTGTTCATTTTTCTAAAGATTTTCTTATTGAGAAAGGAAATGAGTGCTATGGGTATGTTTATTATGCAAATAATTTTTGGGATACATCTAAAAAAATTGGTTATATAGAATCTTTATCTCAAGAACATGGAATTATAAAGTTAGAAAAAAAAGGTAATTATAAGGTAGGAGATTTATTATCCATAATTCCAATTCATTCATGTTTAACTGCTGACAAAATGGGAGAATATTTTTGCGATAATAAAAAAGTTTCTATGATGAAAATTTAATCTGCTCCATGAGTAAGTCTTTTCAATGGCTTTAGAAGTAAGACTACTAAAAATCCAAAAGCGGAACAAAAAATTGCTATTCCAGTAAAAATTTGGAACTCTCCAGCGGTTTGTGCCCATTCACCTAAATAAGCAGCAAGTTTATTTCCAAACCCAGTACATGCAAAATAAGTTCCCATCATAATAGATGCATATTTTAAAGGTGCTAGTTTTGTAATTAATGCCATTGCAGTTGGAGATGTGCAGAGCTCTCCAAGTGTATGAAAAAGATACGCTAAAACTAGCCAATACATTGCACTAGATCCATTTTCTTGAAATTCAATAGAAGCAGCACTCATGAAAAAAAATCCAAATGCCATAATTATAACACCAACAGCCATTTGAAATAGCAGTGCTGATTCTTTTCCCAACGATTTCCACCAAGACCAAAATTTTCCTACGGCTACAGCAAATAAAACAATAAATCCAGCATTTAGCGATTGAAACCATGTTGCAGGGACTTCAAAATTTATACTTTCAACAAATCTATTTGTTTTTTCAAAAGCATAAATATTCATAAGTCCTCCAGCTTGCTCAAAAGCTCCCCAAAATACTATTACTATTAAAAATGATAATAATAGAACAAGAACTCTATCGTTTTCAATTTTAGTTAGAGGTTTATTCATCAAATCTTTTTCTGGATTATCATTTTTACCAATAAATTCCCCAACTCCTTTGAGATATTTTTGTCCCCACATAAATACTAATTGACCTAGTAGCATTCCAATTCCAGCTAATCCAAATCCATAGTGCCATCCATAAACTTCTCCAATTCCACCAATAATTAGTGCCGAAAAGAATGCTCCAATATTAATACCCATATAAAATATTTTGAATCCTATATCTCTTCTATCATCATTATTGTCATAAAGTCCACCTACCATAGTTGAAATATTTGGTTTTAAACCTCCAACTCCTAATATTATAAAACCTAAACCCACGTAAAAAGCTGTAAGATTATCAATAGCAAGAATACTATGACCTAAAACTAAAAGAAGACCACCTATCATTACTGTCTTTTTTTGACCTAAATATCTATCAGCAATTATTCCTCCAGGAATACCAGCAACATATACTAACATTGTATACCAGCCGTAAAGATATAGAGCATCTTCATTTGACCAACCATAACCTGGATTATCACTATTAACCTCAGATATGAGAAAAAGAACTAATAATGCTCTCATACCATAATATGAAAATCTTTCCCATAACTCAGTAAAAAACAATATATATAATCCATATGGATGACCAAATAATGTTTTTTCTTTGTTTGGATTGTTCATAATTAATTAGATTATGATAGTAATATAATTAATCAATATAAAATTATTAAATTTAATTTTAGATAAATTTTATCGAAATGAATCATAATGAGTTAGTTAAATTAAAAAAAGATATCCAATCTTTTCTTATTCATGAAGTTTATCCTTTAGAAAAAAAATTATTAACTGAAGGTTTTAATAAATCTCTAGAAAATATAGAAGAAAAGAGAGATAAAGTAAAATCTTTAGGTTATTGGATGCCACAAATTTCAAAAGAATATGGTGGTATGGGGTTGAGTTTAATCGAATTTTCTGAAATAAGTTCAATTCTTGGTTCAAGTCCAATTGGATTGTATTTATTTAATTGTCAAGCACCTGATGCAGGAAATATGGAAATTTTGATTGAATATGGTACTAAATATCAAAAAGATAAATTTTTAAAACCTTTGCTTGATGGAAAAATTAGATCTTGCTTTTCAATGACAGAACCTAATCATGCTGGATCAAATCCAGTTTTCATGAGTACAACTGCAGTTAAGAAAAATGATTCTTACATAATAAATGGTAAAAAATGGTATACATCTTCTGCTGAGGGATCTTCATTTGCTATAGTTATGGCAATCACAAATCCTAGTGAAAAAAATAAATATTTGACTGCTAGTCAAATTATTGTGCCCACAGGTTCAAAAGGATTTAAATTAATAAGAAAAATTCCTGTTATGGGTGATGAAGGGGAAGGATATTTTAGTCATTCTGAAATTAATTATAATGATGTTTTAGTTCCAAAAGAAAATTTATTAGGAAAAGAAGGTTCTGGATTTAAAATAGCACAATCTAGACTTGGTCCTGGAAGAATTCATCATTGTATGAGGTGGATAGGCATATGCGAGCGCTCTTTTGATATGATGTGTAAAAGAGCTGCGACAAGAGAATTATCGCCTGGTAAATTTTTAGGAGAAAAACAGTTGATTCATAAAATGATAGCGGAAAGAAGAGTGGAAATTAATGCTGCAAAATTGTTAGTTATGGATGTTGGAAGAAAAATTGAAAAGGAAGGATCCAAAGAAGCAAGGTTTGATATTTCTATGATTAAATTCTATTGTGCTAATATTTTAAAAAGAGTAATTGATGATGCAATTCAAATTCATGGAGGTTTAGGAATGAGTGATGATATTATATTATCTCATTTTTATAGACATGAGCGTGCAGCAAGAATTTATGATGGTGCTGATGAGGTTCACATTACAAATGTTGCTAAGGGGATTCTATCTAAATATGGATTAAAAATTTAATATTTATGCTTGAATTAGATGCTCCAGAAGAAGTAAGAAAGGAGGAAGCAATTGATATTAAAAAAATATCTGATATTTTAAATAAAAATTTAGGTTTTTCATCAAAAAATCTAATCGTTAAACAATATAGAAAAGGTTTTTCTAATCTTACTTATAATATTTCTTGGAATAATAATGAGTTTATTTTAAGAAGACCACCTTTAGGTAAAGTAACTAAGGGGGGACACGATATGAAAAGAGAGTATGAAATTTTATCAAAACTATCAAAGCATTATGATAAGGTTCCAAAAACATATTTATATTTTAATGATAAAAAGTTTTTAAAATATGATTTCTATATAATGGAAAAACTTGAAGGAATTATTTTAAGGCCAAATACTTTGAATAAATTAATGCCAAACAAAAGCTCAATGGAAAATATTTCAAAAATATTTATCAAGACCTTATCATCTCTTCATAAATTGGATTACAAAAAATTAGGTTTAGAAAATTTCAAAAAAGGAAATGGATATTCATCAAGACAGATTTTTGGTTGGTCAAAAAGGTATTTAAAATCAAAAACTAATGAAATAAAGGAAATGGATTTTGTTATAAATTGGCTATCAAAAAACCAAAAGTCTAATGAAAAATTTTCTTTGATTCATAATGACTATAAATATGATAATATTGT
>TARA_B100001175_G_scaffold124305_1_pt1 | contig 17302 bp, 10 predicted proteins | sample TARA_B100001175 | Tara Oceans TARA_B100001175
GGATCTGATAAATCGCCAGTTCTAATAAATGGTTTTGCTAACGGATGGTTAATTGATCCAGAAGTAGACGAAGTGATGGATTTGTCACTTCACTGGCAACCTCAAAATACGGTGTGGGTAGCTCTGATAATTTCAATAATATCAGTACTCCTTTCTCTAACATTGGCTTTTCGATCATTACCGGACCGCACCCAAGGCAGTTCATCGCCATGTTTCAGACGAAGTTCAGATAATCGTCACAAAAAATGGAAAAAATCTACTGCATTATTATTTAGCATTATTGTTCTTATTTTTAGTGCTATAAATCTTCCAAAGCTTCTTTTAATTTCACTGATAATTGCTTTGATATTCTTCTTATCTACCAGATTGCATTTACCTGACTACACGCTTTTACTTTCTTCTTTTTTATTCATGAGCACAGCGTCACTTTTCATAGTGCTCAATCAGATAAAAGAAAGATACCCGAGAGATTTTGTCTGGCCCCTGTTTTTTGAGCGTTTCCATATCTTGGGGGTTATAGCAATTCTCTTCATTGCTGCGGCAGCTTTTTATGAATTATTAAACAGCCGCAATAGAAACACTTCTCACGAGTAGGGTTCTTTCATGAGCACCCACCCGGTTGTTTGCCTGCACGGTTTTGGAACTTCTTATAATTCGACTTGGGTCGCTAATGGTTGGACTGCGCTTCTCGAAGATGCAGGTCGCGAGGTGATAGGAATAGACATGCTTGGCCATGGTTCAGCGGAAAAGCCAACTGATTCAGCTGCATATGAGAATCTAGAAGAGAACGTACTTTCTCACTTCCCCGAGCATCCAGTTGACGCTATTGGCTTCTCTATGGGTGCAGCAGTTCTTTTACATTTGGCTTCTGTAAATCCCAACAGATTCAACCGGCTTGTGGTTTCAGGAGTTGGAAAAAATTTATTCGAAAGAGATACAAACTTTCGTGACGCAATAGCTAAGGCTGTAGAAAGTGGCTCTGCTGACACTCCAGAACTTAGATATTTTGCACAACTTCCAGAATCCCCCGACGCTAACCGTGAGGCTCTAGCAGCCTTCATTAGGCGTAAAAATTCTCCCGTATTTTCAAAAGAGTCTCTTTCTAATTTAACTAGACCAACTTTAGTTGTGGTTGGTGAAAATGATTTCGTGTTTCCACCTGATCAACTCGTAAATGCATTACCAGAGGTGAAACTAGTAACCCTTCCTGGTGTCGATCACTTTGCTACACCCAAAAATTTCGGCTTCATTGACGCAGCATTAGATTTTTTAGACGCCCAACCGTTCTAACTTAAAGGCATTTCTTTTGCTGAAACAGATCTAGGCAACTCCGTAGTTCCCATCAAAAATTCGTCGACCGAAGCAGCGCAACCTCTTCCTTCAGCTATGGCCCAAACTATTAATGATTGACCGCGTCCCATGTCTCCACAAGTAAACACTCTTTCGATCGAGGTTTCGTAAGTTTCAGACCTGTCCACGTTGCCGCGATTATCCAATTCGACTCCAAGCTGTTCGAGGATAGGTGAACTTTCGGGTCCAGTAAATCCAAGTGCTAAAAGAACAAGGTCCGCTTCGATTTCTTCTTCCGAGTTTTCAATTTCTTCGAAAGATATCTTTCCGTCTTGAAATACTTGTTCGACTTTATGAGTTTTCAGGCATCTAACACTGCCATTCTTACCCACAAATTCTGAGGTGTTAATAGCAAATATCCTTTTACCGCCTTCTTCGTGTGCAGATGAGACCCTGTAAACCAATGGCCAAGTTGGCCATGGGTTTGAATCTGAACGGTCTTCTGGAGGGCGGGGCATTATCTCAAACTGGTTCACTATCTCAGCTCCTTGACGAAGCGCAGTACCGAGGCAATCAGCACCCGTATCTCCACCGCCTATAATCACGACTTTTTTACCTTCAGCAGAAATAGTTTCAGTGTTTTTATCGCCTTCTTGAATCCGATTTGATTGCGGAAGGTATTCCATTGCCTGATGTATTCCTTCAAGCTCTCTTCCTGGTATTGGCAAATCTCGCCATTGAGTAGATCCACCGGCTAATACAACTGCATCAAAACCTTTCATTAATTCTTCGGCTGTGATGTCCACACCAATCTCAGTACTTGCACGAAACTCTGTTCCCTCAACTTCCATTTGAGCTAACCTACGATCCAGATGTTTTTTTTCCAGTTTGAACTCTGGTATTCCATATCTTAAGAGACCACCTATTCGGTCTGCTTTTTCAAAAACAACAACCTCATGTCCAACGCGAGTCAACTGCTGAGCTGCCGCTAAACCTGCAGGGCCAGAGCCAACCACCGCAATTCTCTTTCCAGTTTGTATTTGTGGGATTATCGGTTTCACCCAACCCATTTCCCACGCATGATCAATAATTGAAACCTCAACCTGTTTAATTGTTACAGGCGGTTCGTTAATTCCAAGAACACAGGAACCTTCACAAGGCGCTGGACATAACCTTCCGGTAAATTCAGGAAAATTGTTTGTTGCATGTAGACGGTGACTTGCTTCTTCCCATTGATCTCTGTAAACAAGATCGTTCCACTCAGGAATCAGATTTCCTAGTGGGCAACCACTATTACAAAACGGGATTCCGCAATCCATACAGCGGCTTGCTTGAACTTTTAAGCGTTCATCAGCAAAGTCTTCATATACTTCATTCCAGTCTTTTAAACGGACTGAAACCGGTCGTCTTTCAGGGACTTCACGGTCGTGCTCTAAGAATCCCCTATCGTTGCCCATCTCGTTACTTCCTTGAAGCAGCCATTACTGCTTCAGTTTCATCTCTGCCAGTAATCTTTGCAGCTTCTGCAGCTTCTAGTACACGCTTGTAATCAACTGGCACTACTTTCACGAAGTGTTGAGATGAATTATCCCAATCATTTATAAGCGTTTCACCTAGAGCAGATTTTGTTTCTTCCGTATATCTAACTATGAGCTCTTTAAGCCACTGTAAATCCTCTGAATCACTTTTTTCAAGAATTACCATTTCTGGATTTACTTTCGGGTGGAATTTATTCATTGGGTCATAAACAAATGCGATCCCTCCCGACATTCCGGCGGCAAAATTTCTTCCTGTTTCACCTAGAACAACTACACGCCCTCCGGTCATATATTCGCACCCGTGATCTCCGATTCCTTCGGCTACCGCAGTCGCCCCTGAATTCCTAACGCAAAATCTTTCTCCAACTAGTCCGCTAAAAAAAGCTTCTCCGGACGTCGCCCCATAAAGAAGAACATTTCCGGCTATCACTTGTTCGTTTGCCTTAAATACTGATTTTTGATGTGGGTAAACATATATTTTTCCCCCTGAAAGACCTTTACCGACGTAGTCGTTTGCATCCCCCTCCAAGCGTAAAGTTATTCCCGAAGGAATGAAGGCTCCAAAACTGTTACCAGCGGACCCATTCATGTTCACAGAGATAGTTCCATCTGGCAGTCCTTCTCCTCCATGGCGTTTCGTAAGTTCATACCCAAGAAGCGTTCCAACCGAACGGTCAGTGTTATTAACTGATGAGTTGATAACACTTAACTCTTTATCCTCTAAAGAAGCGGTCGATTTTTTTATAAGCTCGCGATCTAGCACATCTTCTAAACCATGCTCTTGAAAAGTGGTTTGCCGTCGATCAGCATTTTCAGGCAAAGGAGGAGCGTAGAGTATCGGCGCCAGGTTCAACCCATCAGCTTTCCAGTGAGAGATTGCTTCTTCAGTATCAAGGAATTCAACTTGACCGGTGGCTTCGGCAAGGCTCCTAAAACCAAGTTCAGCTAAAATTTCTCTCACTTCTTCTGCAATAAATTCAAAAAAATTGACAACAAACTCAGGTTTCCCTGTGAACTTTTTTCTCAACTCAGGATTTTGTGTAGCTACACCTACGGGGCATGTGTCCAAGTGGCATGCTCGCATCATTATGCAGCCCATAACTACTAGTGGAGCTGTAGCGAAGCCAAACTCATCCGCCCCTAGTAAAGCCGCTATTACAACATCTCGTCCAGTTTTCAGTTGGCCATCCACCTGAACAACAATCCTGTCGCGTAATCCGTTAAGAAGAAGTGTTTGTTGAGTTTCCGCTAAACCAAGTTCCCACGGCGCGCCAGCATGCTTTATCGATGTTAGAGGTGATGCACCTGTTCCCCCATCATGCCCAGATATAAGAACAACATCAGCATGTCCTTTCGACACACCAGCTGCCACTGTGCCTACGCCGACTTCTGCAACTAGTTTCACGTGAACACGTGCTTCAGGATTTGCATTCTTTAGGTCGTAGATGAGTTGAGCTAAATCTTCAATTGAATAAATATCATGATGCGGTGGCGGCGATATCAAGCCCACTCCAGGCGTTGAGTGACGGGTCTTTGCGATCCAAGGGTAAACCTTATGCCCCGGAAGTTGGCCGCCCTCTCCTGGTTTGGCACCCTGCGCCATCTTGATCTGCAAATCGTCGCTATTCACTAGGTATTCACTCGTAACCCCAAATCTCCCCGATGCAACTTGCTTTATTGCTGAGCGACGAAGGTCTCCGTTTTCATCTTCTGTGAATCGTTCTGCGTCTTCTCCACCTTCACCGGTGTTAGATTTTCCTCCAATTCTGTTCATTGCAATGGCTAGGGTTTCATGCGCTTCTCCGGATATAGAACCGTATGACATTGCTCCAGTAGCAAATCTTTTGACAATTTCAGATACTGGTTCTACTTCCTCAAGCGGAATCGAATTTTTTCGCGAAGCTTTGAATTTTAGCAGACCGCGTAAAGTTGCCAGTTCTTCAGACTGAGAGTCCACCATTTTCGTATATTCCCGAAAGATGTCGTACCGACCTTCTTTCGTAGCATGCTGAAGTTTAAATACAGTTTCAGGGTTAAATAAATGTATTTCACCTTCACGGCGCCATTGATACTCGCCACCAGTTTTAAGAGTTCGGTGAATGTTTGCACCTGGATTATTTGGAAAAGCTACTAGATGATTGTGTTCGACTTCAGCAGCTATGACTCCAAAGTCAACTCCACCTAATCGACTCACCGTGCCGCTGAAACACTCAGTGATTATTTCGTGGCCTAAGCCTATTGCTTCAAAGATTTGCGCTCCTGTGTATGACGCGACTGTAGAGATCCCCATTTTCGACATTATTTTCAAAATGCCTTTCTCAACAGCTGTTATATAATTTCTTCTTGCGTTATCTGGACTCAATTCACCGCTCAGATCATGTTTTCCTTTTTCGATGAGCGAATCGATAGTTTCGTAAACCGTATATGGACAAACTGCTGATGCTCCATAACCTAGCAAGGCGGCAATGTGATGAACTTCGCGTGCGTCTCCACTCTCAACTATGATTCCAGTCAAACTTCTTGTTTTTTCATTTATAAGGTGGTGGTGAATAGCTCCCACCGCTAGAAGTGAGGGAATTGGAGCCATCGTTTTTGATATTAAGCGATCAGAGATAATCAAAATATTTGCACCACCAGCAACCGCTTCAGATGCAGTTTTTCTCAACTCCTCTAAGCTGCTTCTTAGGCCATCTTCTTTTTTTTCAACTTCAAAAATTGCATCTACTCGAAAAACTTTAAAATCACTGCTTTCTTTTAGCATTTCAATTTTGGCTAACTCTGCTTCGGTAAGTACTGGGCTTGGTAAAAACAATTTTTTGCATGAACGTTCTTCAGGTAATAATAAGTTTTGGTCCGAACCCATATTTACGCCTACAGCGGTAATCAGCTCTTCGCGTATTCCGTCTAACGGAGGGTTTGTGACTTGAGCAAAAAGTTGTTGAAAATAGTCATAAAGATTTCTTGATCGTTGAGATAAAGCAGCGATTGGTGCATCATTACCCATTGATCCGATAGCTTCCTTCTGGTCTCGCACCATGGGGGCAATAAGAAGCTTAATTTCTTCATGTGTGTATCCGAAAACTTGCTGTTTTTCCAAAAGAGATAAGGAACTTTCCCTTTCAACGGGAACCTCTGAAAGATCACGCAGATGAACAAGATTGTCTGTTAGCCATTGTGAATAAGGCCTTTCAGACTCTAAATTTTCTTTTATTTCCTCGTCGCGAACTATCCGTCCCTTTTCGGTGTCAATTAGAAACATTCTTCCAGGTTGGAGTCTTCCTTTTTCGATAATTTTTTCAGGTGGTATTTCAAGTACTCCCACTTCGCTTGCCATAACAACCAAATCATCGCTGGTTACCCAGTATCTACTTGGACGCAAGCCGTTTCGATCTAAAACTGCACCCATCAGTGTTCCGTCTGTGAATGCTATGGAGGCTGGACCATCCCACGGCTCCATCAAAGTCGAATAATACTGGTAAAAGGCACGTCTTTCCGGAGACATGTTTTGATGATTTTCCCATGGTTCCGGAATCATCATAAGAACCGCTTCTGGTAATGAGTATCCACCCATTACTAGCAGTTCTAAAACTTCGTCGAAGCTTGCCGTGTCGCTTGCCCCAGGGGTGCAAATTGGAAAGAGACGCTCCAGTTCGCCTGAAATTAAACCTGTTTTAAGAAGAGATTCTCTAGATCTCATCCAATTCCGGTTGCCCTGAACGGTATTTATTTCTCCATTGTGAGCGACGAACCTGTAGGGGTGAGCTAATGGCCACGACGGGAAGGTATTGGTAGAAAATCTAGAGTGAACCAACACCATCGCACTTTCAGTTCGTTCGTCATTGAGGTCAACAAAAAAATTACCCAACTGAGGAGTTGTAAGCATTCCTTTATAAACAATTGTCCTGGAGGAAAGCGAAGGAAAGTAGACTTCCATTTGGTCACTAGTTGAAGACCCCATACCGGAAGACGTTTCGTAACCTTCCTGTTCTGAATAGATTTCTCGTTCAGCGCGTTTTCTAAATGGGAAGACTTTTCGATCTAAATCCAATCCAGATAAGGCAGTATTCCCTTTGCACCTAATAAAGATTTGTTTCATGAGTGGCATTGCCTCTTTGGCAGATTTCCCAATATCGAATGGATCGATGGGAAGTTCACGCCACCCGATTATTTCTAAGTCTTCCTCTTCAGCAAGTTTTTCTAACTGTTTTATCGCATTGTCAGTTTTATTTAGATCACTAGAAAAGAAAGCTATACCTGTCGCATAATGATTTTTTGGCGGTAAATCGAAAGCGACGACATCTCTATAAAGCTTGTCGGGAATTTGCATCAATATTCCTGCTCCATCGCCAGTATTTTTCTCAGCGCCTATTGCACCTCGATGCTGAAGAGTACACAGAGCGCCAATACCCATCTGTACGATTTCATGGCTTGCTTCTCCACGTAAATTACAGACAAAGTTTACTCCACAAGAGTCATGTTCGAATCTGGGATCGTAGAGACCCTGTGCGGATTGCATTCCGCCGTCTCGCGAATTTTTCCCATTTTTAACGCTCATAACTAGTCCATTTAGTAAATAAATGAATTCCCGGAGCGTCGTTGATCTGGGTAAATTCAACTGATAACGATTTTAGTGTTTAAAAAGAGTTAAAAAGCATCTCTTATTCATTTTTTCGATTTTATTGCATTAACGGAAGTCCTGTATGGGATAACGAACATCAGCAACATTGGGAATATTTCTAGTCTGCCTATAAGCATGAAGAATAAAAGTACCACTCTTCCAGGTGCTGAGAATCCGTCAACAAACGAAGACGTTGGGCCAATTTCTCCTAACCCCGGCCCCATATTTCCTAACGCACTAAAGCTTCCACTCAGAGATGTGACTAAATCAGTTCCCAAGACGGTCAATATGAAAGTTCCACTTACCACGAGAATTCCATATATAACGACAAATCCCGCAACTCGTTCAACTAAAGAATCGGGAATAGTTTTATTTCCCATGCGTGCTCTAATAAGTGCACTTGGTCTTCTTATAGACCTCAATATGCGGTACGCGTGAGCAATGCCGATTCGGAATCGCATGATTTTAACTCCGCCAGAAGTAGACCCGGTACAGCCGCCAATCACAATAAAGAAAAGTAGGAGTAACTGTGTCGACCCGGGCCAAGAAGCAAAATCACCCGATTCTCCTCTGCCCAGAGCATTTCCATAGCCACCACTTGTCGCTAAAGTCACGACGTTAAATGAAGCGTTTCTCAGTGCAGTCCCAAATGAGAAACCCTCCAGATTTAAAAGCAGTGTAATAATTAGAACACCGACAGCTATAAGTCCCATAAATGACTTGAATTCTGAGTCAGAAGCATAGTTAAATCGTTTCTTTTCTATAGAACGGGCATGAAGGGTGAAGTTAATCGCAGCTAATAAAAATCCGAGCATTACAACCATTTCGATTTTTATGCTGTTCCAATGTCCGAGTGAGGAGTCTTTTGTTGAAAAACCTCCTGTTGAGGCTGTAGTGAGAGCGTGAGACACTGCATCAAAAGGACCCATTCCAAAAAGAAATAATGCTAGAGCAATAAATACAGTTAGAGAAAGATACACATACCAAAACTTTTTTGCTGTTTCTACAACTCTTGGCGCTATTCGCTCTACACCCGCTCCAGGAGCTTCAGCATCAATGAGGCCTAAGCCACTTGCACGAAGTGATGGCAGAACCGAAACCACGAGAATAACAATTCCCATTCCACCCATCCACTGTGTTAGCTGTCGATAAAAAAGTATGCCCGATCCTTGCATTTCGATTGGATTATGAGCGCCGAACACAGTTGATCCGCTTGCTGTAAAGCCAGAAACAGATTCAAAAAGTGAATCAACGAATACTTCAGGAATCCCAATTCCAGTTCGACTGAAAGTCCCAGCAAGTAAGTACGGGATGGTTCCAAAGAGCGAAACTATAAGCCATGTAGTCCCAACCGCAGTAAAAATAGATGCCTGATCTGTTTTGCCTAATTTCGTGGAAGTGAAAAGTAGTAAACCTGCAAATCCTACGATTACCGTTGCTAGTAGAAGAGATACGGAATTTACACGCTGGTTGAAAAGAGAAACAAGGGTGCTAACCGCTACTCCTACCGCAACGAACAGTAACGCAATGCCAGCCATATGCATGCTTGTACTTCTGATTGTCTGATTGTGCCTAGTCATTACTTATTACTTCTTATTGCTTGCAGTATTCTTCTCCGTGGTCTCAGAAAATTTCTTGACTCTGACAGCAAGTAGCCCAAACTGATAAAAACCGGCAGTAAATAAAGCCGGCCCGCTACCATTGCTGGCACTAACGCAAGTCGCTCACCCGAAGAAAATGAGGAAACTGCGATCACAAGTCCGTCAGGATTTCTTATCGGACCTGCAGTTGTAATTGCAGCTACTGCAGAGGAGAACGCATCATAAAGATCCATACCTGAAATTGTCAAAACCATTGCTGTAATAAAAATTGTTGACGTGAACAGGAATTGGAATACAACAACTTGTCTAACTCTTTCTTCTCTTACGTTCTCCCCCGCTGCTCGTATTTTGACAACTGCGCGCGGGTGTAGTTGACGAATCATTTCACGTCGCAAAAGGGCAAAAAGTATGCGTAATCTGTGCACTTGGAAGCCAGCGCCATTGGATAATGACATCGGTCCAATAGTCACAAGCAAAAGAATAAAAAATGCTGCCGCTATAGGCCAACTCTCAAATGGAGATATATGAAATCCAGTCGTTGAAATTGAAGAGATAGCAAAAAATAACGATTTACCCAGTGAAGAAGCAGTCCCTTCATCAGCCCAAAAAAAGATCAAAAAGGTAGCTCCTAGGATTAGTGATAGGTAAATGTGAAATTCACTTGAACGAAGCATGAAACCCACTTTTCTGCTTGCAAGCCTCCAGATAATTACAACACTCGTACCTGTAATAATCATTCCTAAACTTAGAAGTAACTGCACAGAAGAATTTTCAAAATAATTGGTATTCCTTGAGAAGCCTCCTGTAGATATTGCGCTCATTGCAAGTAGAAGCGAATGAAAGAAATCTAGTTCAGTTATTAGCAATATGAGGGTAAGAAGTGTTAGTGATGCGAGATAGATGACGGTGATACTTTTTACTGCATTTTTCCTGTCAGGAAAAACATCTTGCGTTGCAGCCCTTCCAGGCATTCTCAGTCCAAAGTTGTCGTCAGAAATAGGCACAACCAGCACAGCAGTCACAAGCGCGGCAAAACTGCCTAGAAGTTGTGATGAAGTTCGGTAAAAAATCACTCCTCTTCCTGAATTCGTAAAATCAAGAGTTGTTAATGAGGTAGTTGTAAACGCAGCAGCAGATTCAAAGAATACATCAGCAAAATTTTCTCCTTCAACTAACAACAAGTACAAAAAAGAAGAACATAAAATGCAAAACAAAAAACCCGAAAAAACAGACAAGAAGATCTCAGATCGAGCTAATTTCTTTTCCGAAACGTATCTCGTCAAGTAAGAACAAATTAAGGTTATTAAAGTTCCAAAAATTAGAAAGACTGCTGTGTCAGTACCGGAGTCAGTGAGATCAATCAGCCCGGAAAGAACTGCCAAAAAACCAGCTGCCGAAAAACCAATAAGTATCCCTCTTGATACAGCTATTTGAATGGAAGAGTTTATATAAGTGATGCTTTGTGAATCACTTCGTTTAGAGAACAGAGAAAAAATCACACGAATAGAGTTGTCAATTTCTCGACAGATTCAGGTTTAGCTATTGCGATTACGTGGTCTTTAGCTCTAAAAGTGCTATGTCCTCTCCCGATCTGAGCTTTACCATCGCGAACAATTGCACCAATTAAAGCACCCTTGGTGAATTGCATCTCCTCTATGGATTTACCTACACAGGGGCTTTCATCAGAAACAGCAAACTCCAAAATTTCAACGTCTCCATGGAGAAAGGTTTCTACTGCAGCGACACTACCGACGTCACCTCTAACAAATCGTAAAACGCTGTTGGCAGTTGCAGTTCGCGGACTAAGGGCTGTGTCTACTTGATTTGTTTCCAGAAGATCTAACAATTTAAGCCTGTGAACAACTGCTATAGTTTCGATACTCTCTTCGCTGTTATTGGTTTTTTTGGATTGAGCAGAGACAGACTTTGCGTATAAACAAGCCAGCACGTTTGCATCGTCTTCACCTGTAAGTGCTATAACGAGATCTTGGCGAGCCACATCTGCTTCTTCAAGCATTTCCACATCAGTCACATCGCCCTCATAGATTAAAGCTTTAGCCAGATTCTCACTTAGTTCAAGCGCTCTTTCATGTTTTTTCTCAATGATTGCTACATCGACACCTCTGTATAAGAGTGATTCAGCAATCATCTCAGCCGTTCTACCGCCGCCAAGTAGTAGAGCTCTTCGAGGAACATCTTTTGCTATCCCTAATCGGCTAGTCACATCATGAAGGGCTCGATTTTTACATATTACTCTAAGTAAATCCCCTTCTTTTAGAATCTCATCATGGCGCGGAACAATAGTTACCTCTTCAGAATCATCGGTTTCAGCTTTTCTTGTAATTGTGCCAACAATAAAGTCCCAATCTGGGTCAAGTTCTCTTCCAAGTGCTTGTAATGAAACCCCTACTAGCGGAGCGTGTGCAGGTAATCGTGCTCCAATTATTACCACTTCGTCATCAGCCATTCTTGCAAGATCCATAGCACCTGGATATTCCATTAGCCTCAAAACAGAATCAGCAACTTCTTGATCCGGGTCTATTACTAAATGGTCGTCAAACTTTTCAAACAAAGCTTCGACTTCTTTACTTCGCAGTTTTTTAGATTCAACCCTCACGATAGTTTTACTTACTCCAGCTTGACGAGCAAGTAAGGCACAGAAAAGATTTATTTCATCTTTATTTGTTGCCGCTACGAGAAGATCTGTTTCTGAGATACCAGCCTTATCTAATAGAGCTGAATCTGTTCCACTCCCATTGATGACAAGGACATCCAATTCACCATCAATTTCTCTGAATCTTTCCGGGTTTAACTCGATTAGTGCAATATCATGCTCTTGCCGACTGAGGCGGTCAGCTATGTAGGTTCCAACTTCTCCAGCTCCAACAACAATTATTCTCATCGTTCAATACTCTCCCATGGGAACCCGAAAATGTGACATTTTGCAGAAAAATAGTTGACTTTCGGTAATCAAAATATCTAATGGAACATCTAAGCAATTTGACTCTAATTCTTCAACAATTTGAAAATCATATGCTAGGCCAACCAATACCGGTCGCTTAAAAATTCTATCTTCAGCAAAAGTTTTGTCGTAGTATCCGGCACCATGCCCCAGACGATTACCTGAAGAATCCGCCGCTACTAATGGGACAAGCACTAAATCAAGTTCTGAAATGTCAATTTCAACTCCAGTTTTAGGCTCAGGGATTCCAAACTTTCCCTTCTTCAACTCCCCTTCTGGTTTCACAAATTTTAACAATCCGTCTTCTTGTGCCACTGGAAGAGAAAATATTTTACTATCGTTCGACTCAAGAAAAGAAGGTTTGACCTCACCGTTACAACCCACGTAAGAAGCAACTCGTTCCGCACTCTTAAAAGAATCAAGATCCTTGACTACTTCGCATATTTGCTTTGAGGCCTTGTTTACCATCGTAGAAGTCAAAGATTTTCTAATTTCTAGCATTTTTTGACGAAGATCCCGTCTTTCCATACTTTAAGCGTCGCCGATCTTTGATCTTTGTGATACTTATTTGAAGATTTACTAAGTTAAATATCAGACCGAGGTTGGAAGCCAGCATCACACTTAATACCGTCGTTTTGGCTATTATTAGCCATACTGTTCAACCGTTTTGGTTGTCCAGACATAGTCATCAAATAAAACCAATGAGGAGATAACCCCTTGGAAGCCATACCATATCTAGCACTTTCATCTGCCCTACTAGCTTTACTTCTAGCTGGCTATTTTTACACAAATGTGAAAGCAGCTTCACCCGGCAATGATCGCATGATTTTTCTAATGAACGAGATCGAGAAAGGTGCACGGGCTTTCTTACGTCAAGAATATTCCTGGGTATCAGTTTTCGTAGCTGTAATGGCAATTCTGATAGGGGTGCTTATTGCACCAGTGGCCTCTCTCACTTACATTATTGGTGCGGTTTTATCAGCCACAGCTGGATACGCAGGAATGACCGTGGCCACTATGGCTAACGCCCGAACCGCTCATGCCGCACAAGAGGGTCCCGGTAAAGCTCTCCCAATAGCTTTTCGCGGTGGTGCCGTCATGGGATTTTCTGTAGCAGGTCTCGCGCTCGGTGGTTTAGCACTTGTATACATTCTTTTCGTTTTAGTGGCTGAAGTTAATGATGCGTTTGAAGTAGTGACCGCTTATGGGCTTGGCGCTTCATCAATTGCCCTCTTTTCACGTGTCGGAGGGGGCATCTACACTAAAGCGGCTGATGTCGGAGCGGACTTAGTAGGAAAAGTCGAAGCAGGAATTCCAGAAGATGATCCGAGAAACCCCGCTACGATCGCAGACAACGTAGGAGATAACGTTGGAGATGTAGCTGGAATGGGAGCTGATCTTTTCGAAAGTTACGCAGGTTCAATTATTGCACCTATATCATTAGTTGCTTTTGCTTTGGGACTGACAGCAGAAGACGCATCAACATCAACAAATATTTCTCTTCTACTATTTCCACTAGCAATCGCTTTCGCTGGAATGCTGACATCTATCCTTGGTTCTTTTCTTGTCCGAGGTGGTGAATCTACAGATAGCCGAGCTTTAAGCCGATCCCTTCATCTCGGAACTAATGTCGCGATGCTCTTAACTGTACTAGCAACCATCGGGATCGCTTATTGGATGTTTGGCGACAATGCAGATTTCGATAACCCAATTGGCCTAGCCATTGCGGTGGTCGGCGGTTTACTTGTTGGTTGGGCGTTAGGCAAAACAGCTGAATTTTATACATCCGATCACTTCTCACCAGTCAAAAAAATTGCAGACCAGGCTAAAACAGGACCCGCTACCACAATCCTTGGCGGAATTTCAGCCGGAATGATTTCAGTGGCTGCTTCTGTCGCTTTGCTAGGCGTTGGTATAGCAGTCGCATACTGGGGTGGCGAAATGGCCTTCGATTCCTACTACAACCTAGATGGAGGAATCTACGGAATCGCTGTTGCTGCAATAGGAATGTTAGCCACTCTCGGAGTTGTTGTTTCTGTTGATGCTTACGGACCAATAGCTGACAATGCTGGAGGGATCGCTGAAATGGCTGAATTAGGTCCCGAGGTTAGAGAAGTAACTGACGCCTTAGACTCACTCGGAAACACAACCGCAGCTGTAGCCAAAGGATTTGCTGTCGGCTCAGCTGCTCTAACAGCATTAGCCCTATTCAAGAGTTTTGAGTTTGCTGTAATTGAAGCTGGAGGCTCACTCTCGTTAGACATTGGCCAGGTCGAAGTATTTATTGGACTCTTCCTCGGTGCCATGCTGCCTTTCCTTTTTGCAGCTTTAACAATTGACGCTGTTGGACGCGCTGCACAAAAAATGATCGAAGAAGTGCGTAGACAGTTCCGTGAAATTCCAGGACTTCGAGAAGGCGCCGAGGGTGTTATACCTGATTCCGCAAGGTGTGTAGCGATTTCCACCTCAGCTTCCCTAAGAGAAATGATCGCTCCAGGAATTCTCGCAGTAGCTATTCCTTTAATTTTGGGTTTTGTCAGCATTGACTCGTTGGGTGGATTTTTAGCTGGAGCCTTAGTATCAGGGTTTTGCCTTGCTATATTTATGGCGAATGCAGGCGGAGCCTGGGACAACGCTAAAAAATATATTGAAAGCGGTCAACTTGGAGGAAAAGGATCAGAACCTCATAAAGCTGCTGTAGTAGGTGACACGGTTGGAGATCCCTTCAAAGACACATCAGGTCCCTCTATGAATATTCTGATAAAAGTAATGACTATAGTTTCCCTTGTATTTGCTTCAGCTTTTGTTGGTTAATCACTTCTAGCTTCAAATACAAGATTATAGAGTTTTGAATTCCGCCGGATAATCGACGGTAGTCGCCCATATACCCACACAACTATCGATAAAGCCGGTATGGATAAAAGTAGTCCTCCGAGTACGTCTCCAGGCCAATGGTGTAGACCGCTTATCCTTGTCCAAATATTAAGTAAAATTAGTAAAAGCATTGAATACTTGATTATTTTTCCAGCCTGTTTTGAAGAGTGCTTCTCTGACAAATAAGCAATCATCCCAAAAATCATTACTGCGTAAACAATATGACCGCTGGGATAGCCGCCTTCTCCATACCTGTAGCTCGATTCATAGAAAACAAAATTCTCATTTGGTCCAGATCTTTCAACAATGTCAGAGATTCTTGTTAACCCCGTCATACACCCTGCTAAAACAACTCCTATAGTTGCGTATCTTCCCCACTGCCAATAGACCAATAATGAGATTGCCATAAACAGCAAAGGGGCTCCGATGTCGGTAATTGGGGCATCAATAACATCACCTAAAACATCGATAAATGTTGGAGTATTTTCATACATCCATTTACTAACACCAATTTCCCCCCACAATATGCCTTTCTCTGAAACTACGATGGAAAATACTGTGGCGCTAAAAGCGGAAACTAAGGTCGCAAAGTATCCAATTTTAGATTTAATATTCGCGTTAAGTTTCATGAATTTTTATTACACTTCGGATTCCAATTGAATTTCTTAGATCGTCAATTCCTGAATTAATATTGTCTAAGGAATACGTTTGACTAATCATATTATTCAAGTCCAGCAAATCTCTTTGCCAGTACTCAACTAAAAGAGGTATGTCCTTCTGAGCATTACAAGATCCCAGCAATGAACCCAATAGACGTTTCTCGCTCATCATCAGATGCAAAGAAGAGGGAAATTTTAGTTCTTCGTCCGGAGGTGGAGCTCCAACGATTACCGTACTACCACCTGTCTTACTAACAGTTAGACCAAGTGCAATCAGTTCGGAGTTGCCGACAGCATCAAAAGCATAGTCAACCCCTTTTCCTAAAGTTAATTCCATAACAGCATTAATTAGATCATCATTATCTGGATCTATAACATTAGTTGCCCCTAATTTAAGAGCTTTAGATCTTCTTTCTTTTACGGGATCAGAAGCAATTATCTTTTCGGCTTTGGCAATACGTGCCCCTTGAACAACCGATAGCCCTACACCACCTAACCCCATGACAAGTACGGTTGACCCGGCAGTGACTTTTGCAGTATTTAGAACAGAACCAACACCTGTTTGCACACCACAGCCTATTAGGCAAACAGTTTCTAGAGGAATGCCTTTTTCAACGCGAACGACATTTCTTTCTTCTAAAACTGTGTACTCCGCGAAACCACCAACACCCAACCCCTGATACACAGGAGACTCATTCCAACTGAATGGTGTGCTTCCATCCGGAAGCGTCCCAAACACAAATGATTGCCCTCTTTCGCAAAGTGTGTACCTATTAAGAATGCACATTTCACAATTACCGCACGGACCAATAGGAGTCATTAGCACATAGTCACCTTTGTTGACTGAAGTGACGCCATCGCCTATTTCTTCAACAATCCCAGCAGCTTCATGTCCTAAAATCATCGGAGTTAGATCCAATGAGTCCATAACACTTACATCCGAATGACAAATTCCGCAATACTCCGTTTTGATTAATACTTGACCTTCTTTAGGTCCAACTAGATCTACGTCATTTACAACAGATAATGGTTTTCCGATTTCTTCATGCAAGGCAGCTTTCATTTGATTATTTCCATCCTGAAGTGGCACCTCGCGTCATCCCAAAAGGGCCAGAGGGCCATCGAAAACAGTCAGTCATAAGCTGATCGACTTGATCGCGATCGGCAATACCCTCATTAACAACTGCAGCGGCTTCCTTAACCATCGCAAAATAAACACGATTTGTTACATAACCCCAATTGGAATCTGTATCTGAAATAACAACTGGATTTTTCCCAGCCGATTCAGCTAGAGAAACAACAGTGTCCACTGTTTCTTGCGAAGTTTCTCTCCCTCTCACGATCTCAGCTAGCTTCATAACCGGAGCAGGTGACGCCCAGTGCCATCCTATAAAACGGTCCGGTCTTTCAGTTGCTGCTGCCATTGCAGAAATTGGAAAGCCACTAGAATTAGAAGCAAAAATTGTTTCCACATGCGCTGACTTATCAAGTTCCTTCCAGAATGAAACTTTCAAGTCGAATCTTTCTGGAATCGCTTCAATTATTAAATCAGTATCGTTTAAAGCATCTACATCTGTTGTGAAATTAATTCTGCTCAAAGTGCTGCTCGCATCTTCCTCACTTATCATTCCCCGTTTAACAGCATTTTTGAGCCCAAAACGCCCAGAGTCAACATTTATTAAGGCCGCATTTATTACTTCACTATCTATGTCACGACATGTCACTTCACAGCCAGATAATGCCATAACCTGAGCAATTCC
>TARA_B100001175_G_C19515008_1_pt1 | contig 17024 bp, 15 predicted proteins | sample TARA_B100001175 | Tara Oceans TARA_B100001175
GTTGAAGTTGGAATTTCTGATGGAATTAATGTTGAAATATTAAAAGGTGTTAAAGAAGGAGATAAAATAAAAGTTTGGAATTCTGTTGAGGGTGAAGATGAGGATTTGGCTAGAAGAAGACAAGATGAAAATTCCAGAGAATTAGAAGACTAATATTATTTGATAAATATGAAAAAAATTAAAATTTTAAAGTTATGTATACTTATAACAAGTATTTCATTTGCACAGGGCAAAATATGGACGCTAGAGCAATGTGTTGACCATGCATTAGATAATAATATAACAATCCTTCAGGCTGAAAACAGTATACTATCATCTGAACAAGATATAATAAGCGCCAAAGGAAATTTTTTACCGGCTGTTAGTTCCAATATTAGTGGTGGTGCAAATCTAGGAAATATTGAAGTTTTTCCTGGAGAATTTAGAGATAGAGAATTTTATTCTACATCTGTTGGTATTGGTTTTTCCCAAAGTGTTTTTAATGGATTCAGAAATATTAATTTATTAAATCAAAGTAAACTAAGCCTAGAAAGAAATCAATTTGAATTAGAAAAGTTAAAGGATGACATATCGCTTAATGTTGCAAACACTTATTTAAATGTTTTATTTAACAAAGAAAATTTAGAATTGGCAAATCTTCAGGTTGAATTTTCAGAATTCCAGGTTGTTCAGGTGAAAACATTAGTTGAGGCTGGATCAGAACCAAATTCTACATTAATTGAAACAGAGGCAACGTACAGTAGAGATATTCAAAATTTAACAATTGCTGAAAATAACCATGATCTTGCATTGTTAACCTTAGCACAATTATTACAATTACCTTATGAAAATTTTGATGTGGAAGTTATCGAAATTGATACCCCTTCAGCAAATCTAATATACGACGATATTACACCTATATTAAATTATGCTATGCAAAACCGTAATGAAATTAAAGTTGCCGAAAGAGATATTGAATTAGCAAAATTGGGAACTAAGATTTCTAAAAGTGCATATTTGCCAAATGTATCTATGGGTTATGGATTTAATGCATCTGCTAATTTTTCAAACTTGACAGCGGATGATCAATTTATTGACCAGTTAAATGACAATAAAGGTCATTCAATTAATATGAATGTTTCAATTCCAATTTTTAACAGAAACCAAACAAAAGCACAGGTTAAAAAATCAAAAATTCAAGAAGAAATAACCAATTTAGCTTTGGATCAGGTAAAAATTAATCTAGAATCTACGATTCAAAGAGCTTTTACTGATGCAAAAGCTGCATTAAAGGCTTTTGAGGCTGCTCAATTATCCCTAAAATCTCAAGAATTAGCATTTAGTAATTCCCAAGAAAGATTTTCCTTAGGCGCTCTTAATTCTTTTGATTTAGAACAGTCAAGAATTAGATTACTAAATGCCTTATCATCTTCGATTAATGCAAAATATGATTTTATATTTAAAACAAAAGTATTAGATTACTATTTGGGTAAAAGATAATTTTTGTGTCCATTATTTTAAATATAGAAACATCTAATAAAAACTGTTCGGTTTCCATTTCTGAAAGTGGAAATATAATTGGATTAGAAGAGCAATATTTTGAGCAATATTCTCATTCAAAATATCTTCACGTCTTTATCGACAAATTATTTAAAAAAACAAAATTATCACCTGGTGATTTATCAGCTGTTTCAATTTCTGAGGGGCCAGGATCTTACACCGGTTTAAGAATTGGAGTTTCTGCTGCTAAAGGAATTTGTTTTTCTCTTAATATCCCACTTATTGCTTTAGATACAATGTATATACTGGCTAGAAAAATTGAATGTTCTGAAGGATATATAGTTTCTGCCATGGATGCAAGAAGAGATGAGATATATTTTGCAATATTTCAATCTAATAAATGTAAAATTCCTGAATTAAAAGTTAAAACTGATACAATGATTTTAAGTTCAGATTCATTTTTAAATTATTATGAATCATCTACAGTTAATTTTGTTGGAGATTGCAATAAAAAAATAATGCAATATTTAAATCATGAAAATATTATTTTTTCTGACTCTATTCTTCCATCAGCAAATGAAATGGGAATACTTTCTCATTCAAAATATGTCAAAAAACAATTTGTAGATGTTGCAGAATTTCAACCTAAATATTTAAAAGATTTTGGTGGAAATAAAATTAATAATTAATCAAAGAAACTGATTCTTCAATACTTTCGGTAGGCATTTTACAAGCCTTATTAACACAAACATAAATAAGAGTTTTGTCTTTAATAAATCTATTTTTTAATAATGGAAGATTGTTTTCTGAAGTTGAACCAATTATCAATTTATTGGGTATATATTTTGAATTAATTTGTTTTACTTTTTCAAGAGCATTTTCACCTACCACTGCTACTTCATAGTAATTTGACTTTAAATTATAAATCAAATCAAACCAATTTGAATAACCACTTGGGTACGTTTCAAACTCCTTAGTAACAGATAAACTCATATTTTTAGATCTTTCGTAATATTCCTCTTTGTCAAAGTAGTGATATAACCTGAATAAATTTTTTGCCATAATTGAATTACTTGACGGGATTACATTATCCCTAAATTCAACAGATCTGGATATTAAATCTTCATCCTTTTTTGAAGTGAAATAAAACAAATCAGATTCACTTGAAGAAAAATTATTAATCACATATTCTGATAATTCTAATGCTCTTTCAATCCATATTTGATTCAATGTAATTTCATACAGGTCAAGACTAGCTTGAATTACCATTGCATAGTCCTCTAAATAGCCATTTATTTTACTTTTCCCATTAACATAATTATGAAATAATCCTCCATCCTTTTTAACCAAATTTGAATAAATGAATTCACCTGCATTAATTGCTTCATTCTTAAAAACTTCATCGTTAATGGCTTTATAAGCGTTAACATATCCACTTATCATTAGTCCATTCCAAGATGTAATTATCTTATAATCAAGACTAGGTTTCTTTTTTTCTTTTCTAGCAATTTTTAGTTTATTTAACCAGACGGATTTAAGATTATTAAATTCTGTATATTGTAAATTATTTTTCTCTGTAAACTCTTGATCAGAAATTGTTCTAGTTAAAATATATTTGTTTTCCTCTTCCCAAAATCCATATTGATTTACATTGAAATATTCTGAAAATAAATCAAACTTATCTTGAATAATTTTTTCTAATTCTTCTTTCCTCCATGTATAATATTCTCCCTCAGCATAGCTACCATCTTCAAGTTTACTGTCGGCATCAAGAGAAGAGTAATATCCACCTGAAAAATCTTTCATTTCAGAGTTTATATATTGATGAATTTTATAAATAGTTTGTCTGTATAGTTCATTTTTAGAGATTTTGTATCCAACAGAGTAAAGACTCATTAATTGCCCGTTATCATATAGCATTTTTTCGAAATGAGGAACGTGCCATCTCTCATCTGTAGAATATCTTGAAAAACCTCCTTCCACGTGATCAAATATTCCACCATATGCCATCATGTCTAATGACTTTAATATTTTATTTTTAGAATTTTCCTGTTTTTCTTTAACACTATATCTCAACAAAAATTCTAAATTATTTGGCATCATAAATTTTGGAGCACCTTTGAATCCACCATATTCCTCATCAATATCTTTTAATAATGACTCAGAATATTTACTTAAATCAACATTTTCAAAGCTAATTTTTTTGGATTCAACTAAGTTTATTGAATTAATTCCTTCTTCAACCCTTTCAGCATAAGAAATAAATCTTTCAGGCTCTGATTCATATAATTCTGAAATTTGTTTCAAAGCTGAAGACCATTGTTCTTTAGAGAAATATGTGCCTCCCCAAATAGGTCTTCCATCAGGAAGGGTTATCACATTTAATGGCCAACCTCCACTACCTGTAATTAGTTGGATTGCATTCATATATACTTGATCAATATCAGGCCTCTCTTCTCTATCTACTTTTATGGAGATGAATTTTTCGTTCATTAATTCTGCAATTTCTAAATCCTGAAAACTTTCTCTTTCCATAACATGACACCAGTGACATGATGCATAACCAATACTTATTATAACTAATTTATTTTCCTTTTTAGCTTGTATTAAATATTTTTTATCCCAAGGATTCCAATTAACAGGATTTTCTACATGTTGAAGTAAATATGGACTTGATTCGTTCTTTAAATTGTTACCATTTTTCATATCATCACTGCATGAAATTAAAATAAATATTAAAAGTAAAATTTTAAAAAGATTATTTTTCATCAAATCAAATGTACAAAATGATTGGATTTTAACCATTTATCGCTTCAACTGAGTTTACCTTGTCTGACAACATTTCTTTTAGCATATTCTCTATACCATTTTTTAGTGTTACAGTTGAAGAAGGACATCCACTACAGGCACCTTGCAGAATAACTTTTACAAGTTTTTTATCTGCATCATAAGAATCAAAAAGAATGTTTCCACCGTCTGATGATACAGCTGGCTTAATATATTCGTCAAGAATTGAAATTATTTTTTTTGATGTGTCATCATGATTAATTTCTTCTATATCGATTTTTTTAATCGTAAAATTTATCACATTTTTTTCTAAATAATTTTTTATAAAATTTCTTAATTCTAGAGTTACTTCATCCCAATTTTTTAAATCATATTTTGTAATTGAAACAAAGTTTTTCGAAATATAAATGCTTTTTACAAAGGAAAACTCAAATAATTTTTTGGCAAATTCCATTTCTTGAGCTTCATCAATATTATTAAATTCAAAACTATCATCAACAATTAGTTTATTTGAGACAAATTTTAAAACAGAGGGATTTGGAGTGCTTTCCGTATAAATTGATATGGGATTATTTTTCTCTTTTTTGACATCTGTGACAACTTCTTTCCCGGATTTTAAATAATTTTCAATTAATTTTTTCACTTCCTCTTCTACATCTTCCCATTCAACTATATTAAATCTTTCAATAGAAATAAAAGAGGGAGTTATGTATACCTTTTTTACAAAAGGAAGATAAAATAACTCTTGGGCAAGTTTAGAGTTTTTTGCATCATCAATGTTGTTATATTCAAAACTTAAATAATTTGTAATAAACTTATTAATCTCAAATTTGTTAATGAATTTGTTTTGCGTTCTCTCTATTTTAACAATATAGCTCATTGAATTATGTTATTTCTGCAAAAATAGTAAATATGTGCCTTTACTAAAACATTTGATTAGATATGTCTATTAAAATTTATATATTTGATTGGCTACACTTTAACGAAACGGTTAATGATGCTTTACACACGAATATGAGGGCTAATCATTTTATATTATCAATTTTTGCATTTATAGTTTTTAATATAAATTCTTTTTCTCAAGAAGGATTGCCAATATATTCAGATTATTTATCCGATAATTATTATTTATTGTATCCCTCCATGGCTGGGGTTTCAAATTGTACTAAAGTTAGATTCACCGGAAGAAAACAGTGGATGGATCAACAGAAATCACCTAATTTACAAACTCTCAGTATAAATGGAAGAATAGGTGATTCAAAATCAGCACTGGGTACAATTGCTTTCAAAGATCAGAACGGATATCATTCTCAAACCGGTGCATATTTGACCTATGCGCATCATATAATGTTTTCAAGAAGTGATTTAGATTTAGATATGTTATCCTTTGGGTTAAGTGCAGGGTTAATACAATACAAGCTAGACGAATCTTCATTCTTATCTGATGGATTTGATCCACTAATTTCAGGATTAGAGCAAAGTGCAACGGATTTTAATATTGATTTTGGATTTTCTTATCAATATTTAGATTTTTATGCACATGCATCTGTAAAAAATTTACTTAACAACGACGGTATAAATTTTAATGAACAAGGGTTGAGTTATAATAATTTAAGAACATACCTGTTTTCTACCGGATATTTATTTTCTAATAATTCTGATAATTGGAATTTTGAACCTTCAATCATGCTCGCTCATAAAGATTCCACAAAGGAAACATTTCTAGATATTAATTTTAAAGTTTACAGAGAAACAGGTTTTGGCAGAATATGGGCAGGCCTATCTAGCAGAAATAGTTTTGACGGAGCCGAGTATATTAATGTTAATTCCCTTGAAATTAAAAATCAAAATTTAAATTATATGACTGCGTTGTTTGGTTTAGAACTTAACGGCTTTCTTTTTGCTTACACATATTCATACCAGTCAAACTCTATTGTATTTGATAATGGTGCATACCATCAATTAACACTCGGATTTAATTTTGGATGCAGAAAACAAAAATATGATTGTAATTGCCCATGGATTAAATAGCTATTAAAATAAAAAATAACCTAGTTCATATTCCTCTTTAACATACTTTTTTGATAGTTTGTGACCATTATAAAATAATTTTATAAATCTATTCTTGTTTGAATTATTAAATAATTCTTTAGATTTAAGTATATTATAAATTTGCTTGTTAACCGGGTCAATAATATCAATTATCGAAATATGTTTTGGAAGTATTTCTCTTATAACTTCTGTAATAAAATTATAATGTGAGCACCCTAATACCAAAAAATCAATATCATTAGAAATCATTGGATTCAAATATGATTTTAAGATAGAATAAAGCTCATTTTTTTTAATTAAACCTTCTTCTATAATATTTACCAATTTATATCCAATCTGCTCATGAATTTTAATATCATGATAATTATTATTTTTTGTTGTTTCAAAAAATAATTTACTGTTAAGTGTTTTTTCTGTTGCTAGAATTCCGATATTTTTTGTTTTGGAATGAACCACTGCAGTTTTTATACCAGGCTCAATTCCTACAATTGGTATAGAAATTTTTTCTCTAAGCTTTTCGATTGAATTTGTTGTTGCTGTATTACATGCAATAATTATAATTTTACAATTAAATTCGATTAATTTTTTACAATTCTTTTTACTTAAAGAAAGTATTTCTTTTTTAGATCTACCACCATAAGGACAATTTTTGTTGTCTGCTAGATATATAAAGTCTTCATTAGGTAATAAATCCTTCAATTTATTTAAAATTGATAGACCACCAATTCCTGAATCAAATACACCTATAGGTCTTTTATCCATAATTATTATAAAAAAAAAGCTGTCTAGAAGACAGCTTTTAAATTTTTAAAGATTTAAAAATTCTAAAAGCCAAGTTCTTTCTTAACTTCCTCCATTAAATCTGTTCCATTGGCAACAATTAAACCTTGTCCTTGAGTCGAGTCAAGTACATAATCAAATCCTAAGGTACCAGCAACCTTATTTATAGCAGTTTGCGCTTTTTCAGTTATTGGTTTTAAAAGATCAAATTCCTTTTTTTGTAATTCTTGTTGCGCCTGTGCTTGATATTGTCTTATGCTTTGCTCCATTCCTTGTACTTCTTGAAGTCTTTTAGCGTTTTCTTCATCAGTTTGGCCTGAAGCTTCAGTATCATACTGTTTTACTTTGTTTTGAAGTTCAGCTGCCATTGTTTGGATATCGGTTTCATATGTTTTTGCTAATTTTTCTAATTCTAATTTAGCTTCATTCATTTCAGGCATAGATGCAACTAATTCAGTTGTGTTAATATGCGCAATTTTTGATTGGGCTAATGTTGAAAAACTTATCACAGAAAGAAAAATCAATAATGATATTTTAATCTTTTTCATAATCAATATTTTGAGTTTTAATATAAAGTTTAGTAAAGGTACTAATCTTTTACTTTTCTTTTGTTACTATTTTTCTGTTTTCTTTGTTCTAGCAATTCTTTTACAGAAAGTCTTTTCTTTGGAACTTGTACTTCTGACAAACTATCAACTTCCGTTAATTTATTTTTATTTTGACTTGTTTCATCAACTCCAATGGTGTCTTCAATCATATTTTCTTCATCAGCTTCCCTTTTATCTTTTCTTGAATCTAGTTTTTTTCTGTTATTTGACCTCGAAATAATTCTTATTACTTGATCACTAATATCGTGTCTTCTATTTGAATAAAGCATAACAATATCAGCAGACTTATCAAAAATAAAATCATAATTTTTGCTTTTAGCAATCTCTTTAATTGCATTAAATATTTGGTCTTGTATCGGTTGAACTAACTGTTTTTTTTGAAGTAAATAGTCTCCATCTGAACCAAATTTCTTTTGTTTATATATACTTAATTCTTCTTCTTCTAAATCTATTTCATCTTCAGCATCTTCGATCATTTCTTTTGTTAAAAAGATTCTTTCAGATTTTAAGTTTTCTTTTTTCTTTTCTATTGTTCTGCTTTTTTGTTCAATTTCTTGAATCCATTCCTCTGACTTTTCCTCAAGTCTTTCAGATATTGAATTGAACTCATTAAGATTTTCCAATATGTATTCGGTATCTATATATCCTATTTTAATGCCTCTCTGGGAAAAGCTATTTAAGGAAAATAAAAATAAAAAAATTAATAATAGTTTTTTGTTCATAATTTAAGTTCTATTCAAACGATTTCATTTTTTTATTATTGTGTTAAAAATTTTGTCCAAATATAAAATGTGTTTCCCAACCATGTTTTGTGGCTTGACCAGGTACTGGATCAAAACCATGTCCAAAATCAATTCCCAATAGACCAAATTGTGGCATAAATAATCTTACTCCAATTCCAGCAGATCTTTTAAGCAGAAACGGATCAAAATCTCTAAAACTGTTGTATGATGCACCGCCTTCGATAAACGTAAGTGCAAATATTTTTGCTTGCTCTCCAAGACTAATAGGATACCTTAATTCAAGAGAATATTTATTGTAAATGGAGCCACCGTCTTGTGCAGATAAAGATTGATTTGGATACCCCCTTAACGGAATATTTTCTCTACCATCAAGATTATACATTCCCATACCATCTCCGCCTAGGAAAAATCTTTCAAATGGAATAACTCCTCTATCATTATTGTATGCGCCTAAAAATCCGAATTCAAAAGAGGGCCTTAAAACCAATTTCTTGGTTAGAGCAGTAAACCATTCACCTTTAAACTTTATTTTGTAAAACTCAAGCCATTTGTATCTCTCTTGGTCAATCTCAGCAATTCTATCACCAGCTGATGTGTTAGTTGGATCAACTCCAAGCTGATCAAATAAATCATCTCTTTCATCTTTTAGGGCTTTGTAATCTATATCGTTAAATGCTGAGTATGGAAAGGTAAGTTTTGCAGAAAGTGTAAAATTAGAACCTCCGGTTGGGTAAATTGGATCAGTAAAAGTATTATTTCTGCTTAAAGCTACAGTGTAAGATAAATTATTTGATGATCCATTTCCAAAAGTAAATAGTCCTGTGTTATATTCGTTAAGATCATAATACTGAAAACCTATAAATTGAGATAGTGTAAAGTAATCATCAGGAACAGTAAGTCTTTTGGCCAAACCTATAGAAACACCAGAAATATTAAAATACTTTGATTTATCGGCGGTATAGTTATACGGATTAAACATAAACTGTTTAGTTTGTGAGAGTTGAACTGAGAATTGAACAGGCCTTTTACCACCTAACCATGGCTCGGTAAAATTAAAACTGTTAACAGTGTAAAATCTACTTGCTTGTAATCTTAATGCAAGTCTCTGACCATCACCCATTGGTATCGGGGCATATGCCTCTTTTTTGAAAATATCTTTAATAGAAAAATTATTAAAAGATAATCCAATTGTTCCTATGAATCCACCACCACCATATCCACCTTGAAGTTCAATTTGGCTAGATCCAGTCTCCACAAGAGTATATTCTAAATCAACAGTTCCGTCATTTGGATTTATATTTTTAAAATCAGGTGAAATCAATTGTGGATCAAAAAACCCTAATTGACCAAGCTCTCTTAATGATCTGAAAACATTTGCCTTGCTGTAAAGCTGACCAGGTCGTGTTCTGATCTCTCTGTAAATTACATGATCATTTGTTTTATTATTACCTACTACAGTTATTTTATTGAAGTATGCAGGTTTCCCCTCATTAATTCTTATTTCTAAATCTATAACATTACCATCTGCATTTACCTCAACTGGTGTTATTGATGAAAAAAGATATCCATTATTTTGATAAAGATTACTTATATCATCAGCATCTGGATCAGATCTATCAGCGATTCTTTTTTCTAATTCAACCCCATTATAGGTGTCTCCTTCATTAATTTTTAATATTTGATTTAGTTGCTGATCTGTATACACACTATTTCCTAAATATTCTATATTTCCAAATGTGTATTTAGAACCTTCAACAAGTGAGATTGAAACATCAATTTGCTTATCATTATTATTTAGTATTGTATCAAAAACAACCCTGGCATCTCTAAAGCCATTTTCTTTATATTTATCAACTAAGTTGGCAAGGTCTTCTTTGAAATCATCAGGAACATATTTTGATCTCTTGAAAATTCTGTAAAATTTTCTTTTTTTAGTATTTTTCATCGCCTTTTCTAAAGTCTTAGATTTGAGCTCGCTTATTCCCTCAAATTGGATTTTATTTATCTTAATTTTATTTCCTTTTTTAATATCTAAGAACATTTTGACTTTTGATTTTTTTGAGGAATCAATTACTTCTTCAGTTTTAATGATTACCCTGGCGTTTAAAAACCCTTTTTTTCTGTATTTATTCTCTAAATAATTTTTTGTTGTTGTGATTAGGTTTTCTGTTACTTTTACACCTGTCTGAAGTTTATTTTCTTTTACTATTTCTTCAATTTTTCTTTTTTTAGCTCCCGTAATTTGTAAATCGGTTAATTCAGGTAAATCATATAATTCAATTTCAAGATCAATGATCCCATTTTCAATCTTAGTCTTATAAACATCAACAGAACTAAAAAGATTTGAACCCCATAGTTTTTTTATAGCGTTACTAAGTTTTTCGCCAGGAATACTTATAGCATCTCCTACTTTAAGTCCTGAAAAAGTTACAATTGTTATCGGGCTAAAAGAAGTATTGCCAGAAACCTCAATTTCTCCAATGGTGTATCTTTCTATATTATTTTGTGATAGAGATAAGTTTGAAAATAAAATAATTACAGTTAACAAAATTAACTTACCGACCAAGCGGTAATTTTTATTAATGACTTTTGTTTTATTTAATTTGTTCACTAGTTTTTCCAAATCTTCTTTCTCTGTTTTGATAACTAACTATGGCCTTATACAAATCTTTTTTTCTAAAGTCTGGCCATAATTTTTTAGTAAAGTACAGCTCAGAGTATGCAATCTGCCATAGTAAAAAATTACTAATTCTTTTTTCACCACTAGTCCTAATTAGCAAGTCTACATCTGGTAGATTTCGGGTGTAAAGATGGTCATTTATTACGGTTTCATCAATATTTTTCGAAGAAATTATATTATTTTTAACTTTATCAGATAGTATTCTAACCGCACTTACTATCTCGCTACGACTTCCATAACCCAACGCAAGTGTCAAAATTAATTTTGAATTATCCTTGGTTTCATCTTTGACTTTTTCTAAATAGGTGCTTATTTTTTTTGGAAATCTAGTTATATCTCCGATGGTTTCAAACTTGATATTGTTGCTGTTTAAAGTATTTAATTCATCTTTGAGTGATAAAAACAATAGTTGCATTAGAAAATCAATTTCTATTTTTGGTCTGTTCCAATTTTCTGTTGAAAATGCATAAAGGGTTAAATTTTTCACCCCAAGTTCTACACTACATTCTACAATTTTTCGAACTGACTTTCTTCCTTCCCGATGACCAACTTCTCTTCTATGACCTCTTTTTTTTGCCCACCTACCGTTCCCGTCCATAATTATTGCAATATGGTTTGGTATATTTTTCTTATCCATTATTTTTAAACTCATTTTCCAATATTACAATAACAGGGATTTTTTCCAAATGTATATGTTAAACCAAAATTAGAAAACATATACCAATCATTATTATTTAAATTTCCAAAATTATAATCGTTCTCTATATTATAATTTCCGTCAATTCCATCGGTAAAAGTATACCTTGCACCAATTTCAATAAATAAAATAATGTTATTGTAAATACGATTTTTAAATCCAACCAACATAGGGACACCAAAAAAAGATTTTGATTCATTTAATGACTGTATTTGGTTATTCATCAAAAATTGTTCTTGAATTGAGGTGTAAACAATTCCAGTGAATATGTATGGAGAAAATAAAGTGTTTTTATCATGAAGATCAAAATCAAAAAAATTAAATTCCATGCCCAATGAAAATTCATTTACTGGTGTGTCAAAATTGTATGCTCTTTCTATTCGTCGAGGATCTTTTGATTCTAAATCATTAGCTGAAAGTTTGGACTTAAAATAAGAAAATCTATATGAGTGTCTTGGGCTTCTGTTCCATTTAAAAATAATTCCATAGGCATCATCTTTAGGATTTACAAAAGTTGTATTACCAACATCACCAATGAAGTTTGATTTGCCATACGAAATTCCCGACTCATATAACTGAGAAAATGAGAAGTTGACAGACAATAAAAAAACTGTTATAATTAAATCTCTTTTTTTAATGATAAATCTTTTAATAATCATAAACTATAATTGATTAAAATTATTGTTCGGTTCTTTTGTCTTTCCCCCACATCAATTTATCTCTGAGTGTATTTAGATAACTGTTCTCGTCAAATTCTATCATTTTTAAACAATAGGATGCCTTTGAAATAACTACTTTTGAATTGATATTTACCGAAAAAATTTTTGAATCAGCTGAGACAAAATACTCGCTTTCTCTTCCATTTATTGAAATTTCAATTTGTTTGTTATCAGAAATTACAAGTGGTCGGGCATTTAAATTGTGAGGAGCTATCGGTGTTAAAACAAGGTTTTTACTGTCGGGCATTATTATAGGCCCTCCACAGCTAAGTGAATATCCAGTAGAACCAGTAGGTGTTGAAATAATTAAACCATCAGCCCAATAAGTGTTTAAATATTGATCATTTAACTTTGTGTCTATTGTTATTAAGGATGTAGTATTTTTTCTAGAAATTGATATCTCGTTCAGAGCATTCTTTATTTTTCCCTCGAATTCAACTTGGATAATTGTTCTATCGGAAATTTGATAGTCTGAATTTGTAATTTTTTCTATGATAGAATCTATTATTTCAACAGTTGAGTTTGCTAGAAACCCAAGCCTTCCCTTATTTAATCCAATTATAGGGATTGATAGTTCACCTATTTCATCTGCAGATCTTAAAATAGTTCCATCACCTCCGATTGAGATTACGAAATCATATTGATTTGTAAGTTTTTCAAATTTACTAAAGTTTAAACTCTCATCACGACTATGAAGTCTAGAAATTAAATCAAAAGATTGGCTATCAATATCATAATCTAGCTGATGTTTATTAAGGCTTTTAAAAACAGAAAATATGTGGTCATTATTTTCGTTTGGATCTAGTTTGGCGAAAAGTGCAAATTTCAAAATTTTGTCTAAAATTACAGTCCGTTAAAGCGTCAAAATTAAGTAAAAATAAATTAGTTTTGTGTAAAATATTTTAGATAAAAATTATAAATATGACCAAGCTTAGTGTAAACATAAATAAAATTGCAACTCTTAGAAATTCCAGAGGCGTAAATTACCCAAATGTTTGTGATTTTGCAATTGATATTCAAAATTTTGGTGCTCAGGGCATCACTGTTCATCCTAGGCCTGATGAAAGACATATTAGATATCAAGATGTGTATGATTTAAAAAAAGTTGTAAATAATGAATTCAATATTGAGGGTAATCCTATTAATAAATTTATAAATATGATTACTGAAGTCAAACCAACTCAGGTTACATTAGTGCCTGACGCTGTTGACGCTATCACTTCAAACTCTGGATGGGATACAATCAAAAATAAAACTTTTTTAAAGGAAGTCGTTAATGAATTTAAATCATACGGAATCCGAACTTCAATATTTTTAGATTCAAATATTAAGCTAATAGAATCTGTTTGTGAAATAAACCCTGACAGAGTAGAATTATACACTGAAGATTATGCAAGAGAATTTTCTCTCGATAATTTTAAAGCAATTAATAAATATTCAAACTGCGCAAAAGAGATTAATGAAGCTGGTATAGGAGTTAATGCTGGTCACGATCTTTCGCTTAAAAATATTAAGTTCTTCAAGCAAAACATTGACAATCTTCTCGAAGTTTCAATTGGGCATGCTTTAATAACCGAGAGCCTATATTTTGGTTTAGAAAGGACAATTAAAAGCTATTTAGAATATTTATCATAGGTGATGCTTTTACACTCAAAAATTTTAGGAGATTCAGAAATTCAAATATTAATCTTACATGGTTTTTTGGGTTCTGGTGATAATTGGATTTCTGTCGCTAGAAAATTAAATTTTGAAGGTTTTACCGTTCATTTAATTGATCAAAGAAACCATGGAAGAAGTTATCACTCTGATAACTTTGACTATCAATTAATGAGTAATGATTTACTAAAATATATTAAGCACCATAAAATTAAAGATCCAATATTAATTGGTCACTCGATGGGAGGGAAGACGGTGATGAAATTCACTTTAGAATTTCCAAAATTAGTACGAAAACTTTTTGTTTTAGATATATCACCAAAGGAGTACCCTATCCATCATCAATCAATAATAGATTCATTAGAAAGTTTAGATTTTAATTCTTTAAATACAAGAAAAGAAATTGACAATAAACTTAAAAAATCAATTGATCAAACAGCATTAAGAAATTTTTTGATGAAGAATATATTCAGAAAAGATAATACAAGATTTGATTTTAAATTCAATTTAAAATCACTATCAAAAAATATTGATAAAATCGGAGAAAAAGTTGACTCAGATGAAAAATTTACCGGCGAAGTATATTTTTTTAAGGGTAGTAAATCAGAATATATTATTGATAACGATAAAGATTTAATTCAAAAGCTTTTTCCAAAATCAAAATTTATAAAAATAAAAAATGCTGGGCACTGGCTTCATGACGATAATCCTAATGATTTTTTGTCCGAGTTATTAAGTTTAATCTGATTTATAGCAATTTTTCACTTTGAGACCTGTAAAAAAAACAGTACTTTCGCAGACCAATTTGTATTAAATGAAAATTTCTATCACAAAAAAAAATAAGCTGTCCGGAATAATTTCAATCGAGGTGGAGAAAAAAGACTATGAGCAAAAAGTCCAAGATGTATTGAAAAGATATTCAAAAACTGCAAATATTCCTGGTTTTAGAAAAGGATTTGTACCGATGGGATTGGTCAAGAAACAATATGGAAATGCTGTAAAAGTCGATGAAATCAACAAGCTTCTTGATACTAATCTTAAAAAATATATACAAGACGAAAAATTAGACATATTAGGTGGTCCTATCCCTGAAGTTGATAATAAAATTGATTGGAATTCTGATAAGATTAATTTTGATTTTGAAATTGGTTACACACCAGAATTCAAGATTAATCTAAAACCAAAGAAAGCCATTACTATGTTTGAGGTTAAAGCAGATAAAAAGATGGTTGATAACCAGATAAAAAATATCCAATCTCAATATGGTAAATTAATATCGAAAACAACAATTGAAAAAAGTTCTGAAATAACAGCAAATTTCATTTCTGAAATTGATGAAGTTAATCATTCAAGTATGTTCAAAGCAGAAAGTCTAAAGCCTTCATTTTTAAAGAAGATTTTAGGCTTAAAGGTTGGAGATGAGTTAAATGAAATTGGCTCAAAGATTTTTAAAGAAAATTATGATCTTTCTAAAAATCTGAAAATAGAACTTGAAAAAGCAAAAACTTTTAAAAACAAAGTTTTTGTAAAAATTGAAGAAATTAATGAAAGAGAATTAGCAGAATTAGATCAAGATTTATTTGATAAAGTGTTTGGTAAAAACTCTGTTAAAACGGTTACTGAAATGAGAAAGAAGCTTTCTGAAGATTTTGTTAAACAATTTCAAAATCAAGTTGATCAGAAACTAATGAATGATACAATTGAATATTTGATTGATTTTACAAAAATCAATCTTCCTGCTGAATTTCTGATCAAATGGATGAAATTAAGTTCTGAAAAGAAAATTACTATTGATGAAGCAAAAGCAGAATATGAAAAGTCTGAAAAGGGTATGAAGTATCAATTGATTGAAAGTAAATTAATTATTGATAATGATTTACAGGTAAATTTTGAAGATTTAAAGTCTTACACAACTGATTTGATTAAAAATCAAATGCTACAATATGGCCAAGCTATTCCTGATGAAAAAGAACTTGAAGGTATTGTTGCAAGAGTGATGAACAACAAAGATGAAATCAAGAGGTTAACCGAGCAACTGACTAGCAATCGAATTCTAAACTTTTTTAAAGAAAATTTTAAATATAAATTGAAAAAGGTTAGCTATGATGAGTACATTAAAGAAGCATATCCATCGTAATTCTTATATTTATAAATAATAAAATCTATAATCATGGACTTCGGAAAAGAGTTTAAAAAATTTGCAACAAAAGATCAAGGTATCAGTAGCACCTACTACAATGATATTGTAAGCAGTATGTTCCCTAAAGGATTAACTCCTAATATTATCGAAGAAAGACAAATGAATATTGCAATTTTTGATGTTTTTTCAAGACTTATGATGGATAGGATAATTTTTATGGGTACTGCCATAAACGATCAAGTAGCTAATATTATTCAGGCTCAATTATTGTTTTTGGAAAGTACTGATTCCACCAAGGATATTCAAATTTATATAAATTCACCAGGCGGTAGCGTTTATGCTGGCTTAGGAATTTATGACACAATGCAATTAATTAAACCTGATGTAGCCACAATTTGTACTGGTATGGCTGCCTCAATGGGAGCTGTACTACTATGTGCTGGCGAAAAGGGTAAAAGAAGTGGATTAACACACTCAAGAGTTATGATTCACCAACCTTTGGGAGGTGCTCAAGGACAAGCAAGTGATATTGAGATAACAACAAGAGAAATCCTTTCACTTAAAGAGGAATTATATAAAATAATCAGCAAACATACTGGACAAGAATATGAAAAGGTTTATGCAGACAGTGACAGAGATTATTGGATGAAGGCAGACAAAGCTTTAGACTATGGAATGATTGA
>TARA_B100001175_G_scaffold1808_1_pt1 | contig 16989 bp, 13 predicted proteins | sample TARA_B100001175 | Tara Oceans TARA_B100001175
CAGATTTTAAATTAAAGCAATGGGTAATTCTACAATGAAAAAACTAAATATAAAAATTATCTAAAACTTATTAAGGTACTGTCTATTTTCCAATACAGAAATTAGCAAAAATATTTCCAAGAACATCATCATTTGTTATATCACCAGTAATTTCAGCTAGAAATTCAACAGACCTTTTTATATCAACAGAAAGTAAATCACCAGAAAGGTTATTTTTTAACCCTTTATTTACTTCTTCAATAGCCTTTAAAGCCTTAATTAAAGCTTCGTAATGCCTAGAATTACTAATAATTGTGTCAGTGTATGGATTTAAAACATCAACTTCTCTAATAAGTCTTTTTTTAAGTTTTTTAACAGATTTTTTTTCAGTTGCTGAAATCTCAATTAATTCAAATTGATTTAAATCATTAAATAATTTTTTGTTCTGAATTTTTAAATCAATTTTATTTCTTACAAGTAATATTGACAAGTCTTTTCTTTTGAAAGTTTTTAAACTTGATTTTATTTCATTAATATCAGTATCATTAATATCAAATAAATAAAGTAAAATTTTAGCATTATTTATTTTTTCTTTTGTTTTTTCAATCCCTTTTGATTCGATTACATCATTTGTATCTCTTAAACCAGCTGTATCAGTGAATCTGAAATTTATACCGTTTATTACAAGTGAATCTTCAATACTGTCTCTAGTTGTTCCTGGAATGTCAGAAACAATCGCTTTCTCCTCATTTAAGAGTGTATTTAATAAAGAGGATTTACCTGCGTTAGGCTTTCCCGCAATTGCTACTGATATGCCATTTTTTAAAACATTTCCAGATTGAAAGGAATCAATTAGCGTTTTTAGCTCTGATTTAATTGTATTTGTTAATTTTCTAAATTCTTCCCTTTCAGCAAACTCCACATCTTCTTGAGAAAAATCTAATTCTAATTCAATCATTGAGGAAAAATGTAATAATTCACCTCTCAGTTTTTTTAAATCATTGCTAAATCCACTTTTCATTTGTTGCATGGCTAAATTGTGAGAGCCTTTGTTTTCAGAAGCAATTAAATCAGCAACAGCCTCAGCTTGATTGAGATCCATTTTACCATTTATAAATGCTCTTAATGTAAATTCTCCTGGGTTAGCAACCCTAACACCATTTTCAACAAATAGGTCAATGATTTCTTTTTGAATATATGATGAACCATGACACGAGATTTCAATTGTATCTTCTCCTGTATAAGAATGTGGCCCTTTAAATAAAGTAATTAATACCTCATCCAATTCATTTTCGTTTTTTAGTAAATAGCCTAGGTGGACTGTATGAGAACTTTGCTGAGATAAAACTTTATTGTTTTTACTTTTAAACAACTTCTCAGTGGAAGCTATTGCATTTGATCCAGAAATTCTAATTACTGAAATTGCCCCCTTTCCGTTGGGAGTAGCTAAAGCTATTATTGTTTCGTTATTTAACATTAGATTTCTTTAGTAAAAGTGCATCTTTTTTTGTGGAGGACACTTTCATAATTTTTCCAAAAAGCTTGAATTGATTTATTTTCAATGAGTTCGGGATTAGTTTCAACTTCTTTGATCCCTCTTTTGTTAAACATACTTTGGAGGTCATTGAACAAAATAGCTGTAACTCCTTTATTTTGATAATCAGGATGAACACCAATTAAATATAGTGAAGCTCTATTATTAAATTTTTGAGCCTTTAATATTCTTAAAAAACCAAAAGGAAATAGTTTTCCATTCATTTTTTTTAATGCTCTAGAAAAAGAAGGCATTGTAATAGCAAAGGCAACAAGATTACCATCTTTATCTGCAACACTTTTAATAAACTCAGGATGAATGTAGCGAAGATATCTTTCTTTATAATGATCAATTTGATATTGTTGTATTGGAACAAAAGTTTGAAGTGTATTATAAGTTTTATTAAGCAAATCAAACATTTCGTCCATATATGGAACTAAATCTTTGGTTTTTTTGAAATTCAAAGCCTTTAAGTTATATCTCTTCATAATTAGATTTGAGAATTTCTTAACTTTTTTGGGTGCATCTTTTTCAGAATAAATTTGAATTCTATATTCAACCCATTCTGCAAGTTTTTTCATCTTTAGTTTTTCTAGATGTTCTTTTTGATATGGGTTGTGATACCATGTTATCATTGTATTTAACTCATTAAAGCCATAAGTCAGCAATCCAGCTTTATCCATATTTGAAAAACCAACTGGACCTTCAATAAAAGATAACTCTCTTTCTTTTCCAAACTGAATTACTGCATCTAAAAGTTTTTTTGAAACTTCTATGTCATCAATTACATCATACCAACCAAATCTAACTTTATTTTTTTTCTGTTCCTTAACTTCAACCCAATTAACAATTCCTGCTATTCTTCCAACAATTTCATTATTTTTTATTGCTAAATAATATTCTGCTTCGGCGTTTTTAAAAACAGGATTTTTATCCTTATCCATCATTTCTAATTCTTCGTTAATAATAGGGGATACCCAATATTTGGAGTTCTTATATAATTTTGAGGGAAACATTACAAAATCATTAAAGTCATTCTTCGAAATGGCCTTTTTAATGGTTATCATTTTACTTATTTTTTCTTTTACTTCTTTTTAATGATTTCCTTTCTTCTTTATTTGATTTTTTTTGATTTTTATTAGATTCTTTTAGAGATTTTTTTTCTGCTTTTTTATTTTTGTTTAAAAGTTTTTTATCGGCTTTCTCCTTCTTTTTTAATTCTTTATCAACCGGTGGATAATCTCTATGCCAATCTAATCTTGTTGAAAGACCAGCCTTAATAAACAAATTATTTGGAGAGTCTTTAAAATTTGAGCCTAAACTAAAATCAAACTGATAATTTTTATTTAATAAATATGCTAAGCCAACCTTAACTAAATTATCAGCATAAATATCGTTTTTAAATAATTCAAATTCAATCATTGAGGACCAAACAGGGTTTGTAAAATTGTGAGTTAGTGTGGTAATATTATTCATTAATGTATTTTCACTACCAATTCTATCATATGTAAAATTATTTACCAACACCCATCTATTTAAGAAATGATGTTGAGTAATCAAACTACCTTTAAAGCTAATAGTTTCATCTAGGGTTGCATAATTTGTATTTTTTTTAATTTCTGTGAAAGGGTCATTGTAGAAATACCCATCATCAGGAATATAGTTAACACCAGCATACACTGAAATTGCAGGAATTAAATCAATCCATCTTATGGAATTATTTTGTTTCCAGCTCGTGAGACTTACACTGTGCCATTTTTCATTTTTATAGGGGTCAAAAACAAGATATTTAACCCCAAAACTTTGACTATTTAAAAATTCAGTTTTTATTTCAGGGCTATTTGGGACAGAAATATTATTGACACTTTTATTTTGATTGTATGACCCACTTAAAATTAATTCTAACTTTTCCATCATTAATCCATATCTAATAGTATAGTTTAATTGTAATTCTTTTATGTAGGAAAAATTCAAATTTTTATGACTTAGGTCTGAAAAATTTCCACCAACTTCAAATTGTAAAACATTTCTTCCAACTGCAAACGCACCCTGAGATGATCCAGGTCTATTTGAATTAATAACCTCAGTGTATTGAGAGAAAACAGGAAAATACATTGTTAATAGTAGAATAAAAGTTAAGGCATATTTCATATTTTGAAAAGATATAAAATTAAATATTACTTAATTAGTGTTTGTTGAATAAAATTTTAACATCATTAATTGTATTTTTACTTAGTTAAATTATTATAAATGATTACAATTTTAAAAATTATTCTATTTTTCATGTTGTTCTTCTATGGGATAAGACTCATAGCCCCTTATATCCTCTCATATTTTTTAAAAAGATTTCAAAATAAAATGAAAAACAAGTTTGAAAGTATGAATAATGTAAATTTTAATGATCAGAATATTAAACCAGATTCTAAAAATAAAGAGAAAGTGGGTGAATACGTAGATTTTGAAGAATTAGACTAATATGAAAAGTTTTTTTAGAAATATTATTCCTCATATAATTTGTATTTTTTTCTTATTGATGCTTTCGCTTGCTTATTTTTATCCAGTTTTATTAGGTAAAGGTTTAGAGCAGTCTGATATTTCTCAATTTACAGGAATGTCTAAACAAATAGTAGACCATAGAGAAAATTTTAATGAGGAGCCTTACTGGTTAGATAATGCTTTTTTAGGAATGCCTTCTTTTCAAGTTACTGCTATTTATCCATATGATTTGTTAAGGGTTATTGATCATTCTATACGTTTTTTACCTAGACCTGCTGATTATTTGTTTCTTTATTTGTTGTCTTTTTATTTATTAATTATTTCATTAAAAATTAATTATAAGTATGCTTTATTTGGATCTGTCGCTTTTGGATTTTCTACTTATATGATAATTATTTTGGGCGTTGGACACAACACAAAGGCTTTAGCATTAGGTTATTTACCCTTGATTATTATGGGGGTATTAATGATTTTTAGAAAAGATTTTTTAAAAGGTTTTTTAATAACTTCTCTTGCTTTAGGCCTTCAGATTCATTCAAATCATTATCAAATGACATATTATACATTGATAATCGTAATGATAATGTTTTTAGCTTTTCTTATTGATTTTTTAAAAAAGAAGGATTTGAAAACATTTTTTTATTGTTTTTCAACATTTACCTTGAGTTCTTTGATAGCTTTAATGATGAATGCTTCAGGGCTTTTGTCAACAAAAGAATACTCTGAATTTAGTACTAGAAGTAAAAGTGAGATTACAATAAATCCAGATGGCAGTAAAAAAGAATCTTTGTCAGGGTTATCAAATGAATATATAACAGAATATAGTTATGGGATTTTAGAAAGTATTAATCTCTTAATTCCAAGGTTTATGGGAGGGGCTAGTTCAGATAGAATCAGTGATGATTCAAAATTGATGGATTTTATTAAAACTTTAGATCCACAACAAGGTCAACAGATTTTTCAATATTCTAGATTATACTGGGGAGACCAACCAATTGTTGCAGCTCCAGCCTACATTGGTGCTTCAATATTATTTATTTTTTTCTTGGGTCTATTATTAGTTAAGAATATAAATATGAATTGGATCATACCCTCAATAATTGTGTCTCTAATATTATCATGGGGTAAAAATTTTGAAATTTTAACCAATTTAATGATAAGTTATTTTCCTTTTTATGATAAGTTTAGGGCTGTATCTTCAATTCAAGTAATTTTAGAGTTCTGTATTCCATTTCTGGCAGTCTATGGGCTATACAAGTTTTTTTCTAAAAACATTGATAATGAAAAAAAGATTAAGGCTTTATATATTTTAACTGCTGTTCTTTCATTTTTTATTTTAATCATCTATTTTTTTGGCAATAATTTATTTGAATTCAAGTCAAATTTTGAAATTTTCTCTCAATATCCGGATATTTTAAATTTATTAATTGAAGATCGTAAGGCAGTTTTAAAATCAGATGCAATAAGATCTCTAATAATTATATTGGTTTTGTTTGTCATATTAATTTCATATTTAAAAAACATATTAAATAAAAATCTTGCTATTTATGGAATTATTTTTATTGTATTAATTGATTTGTGGAGTATAAATAAACAATATGTTAATGCTGACCAATTTGTAAAAAAGTCGAATTTAAAAGTTCCATTTCAAATTACCAATGCTGATAAAGCTATTTTTCAGGACAAAACCGATTATAGAGTTTTTGAACCTCAAAGAGGTTTTTCGAATGGAAGAACTTCTTTTTTTCATAAATCAATTGCTGGTTACCATGCAGCAAAGCCAAAAAGAATACAGGATCTCTATGATTTCTATATTGTAAATAATGACTTTGGTATTTTAAACATGTTGAATGTAAAATATATTATTAAAGATGATCAAGATAATCCGATAGGAGTAACTAGAAATCCAAATAATTTTGGAAATGCCTGGTATGTTAGTGATATTATCCACGCTGAAAGCTCTGAAAGTGAATTACTTTCATTAGGAAAATTAGATTTAAAGGTTACTTCTATTTCTCAAAATCAATACTTAAAGAAAAAAACTTTTAAGTTGGATAGTTTAAATACTATTTCATTAATATCTAGAGCTGCAAATAAACTGTTATATCAATCAAATGCTAATTCTGATCAATTTGCTGTTTTTTCTGAAGCTTATTATTATAAAGGTTGGCAAGCTTACATAGATGGTAATCCTGTGGATCATTATAAAGTCAATTACCTTTTAAGAGGAATGGAGATTCCTAAAGGCAAACATGAAATTAAATTTGAATTTAACCCCGACGTTGTACAAAGAGGTTCGTTTATTTCTCTTTTTGCTTATTTTATGCTTATTCTTGTTTTTGTAAAATATATTAAAGAAAAGTTTTATGTATAAAGTCTTTCCCAAAAAAAGATATAATAACACTTTAAAAATGCTTAAAAGTGTTTGTCCCTCTCCCTCTGTTATTTTTGATTTAGGAGTAACAAATCCTTTTTCTGAAATAATGAAAGAAAATAATTATAAAGTTTACAATACAAAGGGGGAAGATTTAGATAATAACCCAAATATTGACTTGCCGAAGGATGTTGATTTGGTGACTGGTTTTGAGATATTAGAACATTTAGTTTCCCCATACCCACTACTTAAAAACCTTAATGCAAAAAGAATTTTTCTTACAGTTCCTGTAAATCTGTGGTTTGCTAAAGCTTATAGAAGTAAAACCGATCCTTATGATCGTCATTACCATGAATTTGAGCCTTGGCAATTTGATATGTTATTAGAAAAAGCAGGTTGGAAAATAATTAAAAAGGAATTATGGAAAAATCCATCCTTCAAGTTGGGGATTAGGCCTTTGTTAAGAAATTTCACTAATAGATATTATGCAGTTTATGCAGAAAGGGATTCCTCTGGAAGTTGGCCAAACAAAAAAGAGTACACAAACTATTACAGAGGAGTTTTAAACCTTTAGATTATTAGTAATGAAAATTGGAATGATTCTTGACGCACCTTATCCAATAGATCCCAGGGTTACGAATGAAGCAAAAGCATTAATTAGTTCTGGAAATGAGGTTTTTTTATTTTGTCTTTCTTTTAACAAATCTTTTAAATCAAACGAAATTATTAATGGAATCAACGTAGTTAGGTTTTTTTGCTCAAAAATTACTTATAAATTATCAGCTTTAGCATATACTTTTCCATTTTATAAATGGATTATGTCTAAAAAAATTAAAAAATTTATAAAAACATATAATGTTGATGTATTACATGTTCATGATCTTCAAATTGCAAGTTCAGTATTTTACGCCAATACTAAATTTAATTTGAAGATAACTCTTGATTTACATGAAAATAGACCAGAAATAATGAAATTTTACAAGCATGTTAATGGTTTTTTTGGTAAAATGTTTATTTATCCTTCGTTGTGGAAAAAAGCAGAGGAAAGGTATTGTAAAAAGTCTAGTTCAATTGTGGTAGTTACTGATCTAGCCAAAAAAGAATTAGTTGAAAGAGTAAATATAAATGAAAAGAAAGTTGTTGTTTTTTCAAATTCGGTTTCCAAAAGTTTTTATACTGACCCTTTTTTTGACGATGTAATTATAAAAAAATATTCAGATTCATTTGTGTTGCTATACCTTGGAAACACATCTAAAAGGAGAGGGTTAGAAACTGTTTTAAAATCCATCCCTGAAATTATAAAATCTATTTCTAACTTTAAATTAGTGGTAGTTGGTAAAAGTTCATATGATAAAGAGCTTGTACAATTAGCTAAAGTTTATAATATTTCAAAATATATTGATTTTGAAGGGTGGAAAAGTGAGGATGTATTCCCTTCATATATTAAAGCTGCAAATTTAGCAATATCTCCACTTCATTCTAATTTACACCATGACACCACTTATGCAAATAAACTTTTTCAATATATGTCTTTAGGTTGTCCTTTAATTTGTAGTGATGTAAAAGCTCAGAAATTGCTACTAGAGACTTATAATGTGGGCTTATTATTCAAGGCAGAAAACCAAATAGATTTAGTTAATAAAATTAACAAACTTTACTTGGACGAAGCTTTAAGAAAAAAAATGAGTAAAAATTGTATTGATGCAATACATAATCATTTGAATAATGATATAATATCAAAAAGTTTAGTTGAACATTATGATAAATAAAAAAATACTTATTATTTCTTATTATTGGCCACCCTCTGGTGGATCTGGTGTTCAAAGATGGTTGAATTTTTCCAATCAACTAAGTGCAAAAGGCTGGAATATAACAGTTTTTACAGCCCTTAATCCAAAATATCCTTTAATTGATAATACACTATCTAAATCTGTAAATAAGTCTATTAAAGTTGTAAAAATTCCAATTTTTGAGCCTACTAGTTTTTTAAAAAGTAATAATTCTGATAATATTAAGGCTGACAATATTTTTAGTAAAATATTATTATGGATTAGGGCAAATCTTTTCTTTCCAGATTCAAGAATGTTTTGGATAAAAAAAGTTAGTAGAAAAGCAACTGATTATATAAAGAAAAATGACATTAATTATTTGATTACGACAGCACCTCCTTTTAGTACACACTTAATAGGCCTAAATATTAAAAAAAATACAGATGTAAAATGGATTTCTGATTTTAGAGATCCTTGGTCAGGTTTTTTTCAATTCAAACTTCTTCCATTGTTGACTTTTCAAAGAAAAAGACATTTAAAGGCCGAATTACAATGTTTAAATTTTTCAGATACAGTTATAACAACTTCACCATCTCTCACATTAAAATACTCATTAATTAATTCAAATTGCCATACTGTATTTAACGGTTTTAACTCATTCATTAAAACAAAAGATTCTGATGGTTTTTTATTAATGTATTCCGGAGTGATGAAATCAATCCAAAACCCTAAAAATCTTTGGTCAGTTTTAGAAGAGATTTCATTAGAAAATAAAAGTTTTTTTAAGGATTTAAAAGTTAGGCTAATTGGAGATTTTGATAATGAAATTAAAGATCAAATTAAGGGCAAACTCATATCGTCAAGAGTTGAGTTTGAAAAATATTTAGAAAAAAATAAATTAGATCAAGAAATTGCAAAAGCAAAACTTCTTCTTTTAAGTAGTGTCAATTTAGATTCGGTTAATGATGTTATCCCAGGAAAGTTGTTTTATTACTTTTCTTTTAAACTTCCAATTTTAGCATTCTCTAATATTAAAAGTGATGTAACAGACATCATAAATAAAACAAATACAGGTCGTGTATTCGATTATTCAAATAAAATTGATTTAAAAAATCATATTTTAGAACTTTATAAAAATTATAAATCTGGAAATAATATTTTTAAACCAATTGGTGTTAATAAATATACCTACGATATTCTTTCTGATAAAATTATCAAAATTCTAAACAAAACTATTAATTAATGGGTATAGTCATTAAGCAAACATCCAGAAATATATTTACAATTTCTATTGCTTTAATAATTGGAGCTATTAATACACTATATTTTTATCCAGAATTTTTGAAAGATGAATATTATGGTTTAGTTGTTTTTTTATTAGCAACTTCAAATCTTTTACAACCTCTAATGTCTTTGGGTGCTCAACATACAATAATCAAATTTTATAGTTCATTTAAAGATAAAAAATCAAAAGATAGTTTTCTCTCTAGTATCGTGTTTATTCCTCTTTTAATTATACTTCCAGTAAGTTATTTAGTTACTCAAGTCCATGATCTTATTGGTGATTTTTTATCAATGCAGAATCCCATTATTGAATCTTATGTTTGGGTTATTTTTTTGGTTGCTTTTGCAACTTCATATTTTGAAGTTTTTTATGCTTGGTCTAGGGTACAGTTAAAGTCTGTTTTTGGCAATGTATTAAAAGAGATATATCCAAGAATTTCAGTGTTTTTTCTACTAGTTTTGGTTTCACAAGATTTAATAACAAAAGAAAACTTTATTTGGTGGCTGACAGGCCTTTATTATTTAAGACTATTAATAATGATAGGCTACTCACTTTCATTATATAAGCCAAGTTTATCCTACACATTACCTAAAAATTTTGAAGAGATTGTTTCTTATTCTATTTATATTTTATTAGCTGGCTCGGCAGCGAGTCTTTTAATCGATATTGATAAATATATGATTCCACAAAAAGAAGCGATTTCTCAAACAGCTTATTATGCCGTTGCTGTATTTATCGCCACAGTAGTCGAAATCCCAGGAAGAGCTATGTTTCAGATCTTAAATCCAATGGTAGCAAAAGCTATAAATAATAATGATTTCAATAATCTTAATGATCTTTATCAAAGAAGCTCATCAAACCTTTTAATAATTTGTGGTTTTTTCTTTCTTTTAATTAATTTGAATATTGTTTCATTTTATAAACTAATGAACAATGAGTTTTATTCTGATGCAATATTGGTGGTTTTAATTATTTCTATTGCAAAATTAATTCAAATGAGTTTTGGTTGTGGACCTGCTATTTTAGCAACTTCTAGTTTCTATAAAATCACTTTGCCATTCTCAATATCAATGGCTATTTCTGTATATTTTTTAAATGATTACTTGATAGATCTTTATGGTATCAACGGAGCAGCTATATCAACTTTAATTGTTCTTTTTTTATTTACAATTTTAAAAGTTTTGTATATAAATTTTAAATTAAAGATCCATCCATATAATTTAAATACAATTAAAATTATCTCTGTAATTTGTTTGGTTTATTTTGTATTTGGTTTATTTCAACTAGGTTTTGATCCGCTTTTCAATATAATTTTAAAAAGTATATTTATTTCTTTAGTTTATATTTCTTTGGTTTACTTTTTAAAACTTTCAAAAACTATAAATAATACGATTGACTCTTTGATTAAATAGATAATTTATCTTTTAAATAATTTGAAAGTTTAGATTTGTTGTCTTTGACCAAATCCTCTGGAGAACCCTGAAAAATAACATCACCTCCTTTTTCCCCGCCATCGGGACCAAGATCTATAATGAAATCTGAAGATTTTATCAAATCTATATTATGTTCTACAACAATTATCGAATGCCCATTTTTAATTAAAGAATCAAAAGATTTTAAGAGCTTTTTAATATCATGAAAATGTAATCCTGTCGTGGGTTCATCAAAAATGAAAAGAGTTTTGTTTTTATTTGATCCTTTTAATAAAAATGTTGCTAATTTGATTCTTTGGGCTTCTCCTCCAGAAAGAGTAGAGGAGGACTGACCAAGTTTAACATAACCCATTCCAACATCTTTTAAAGGCTGTATTTTTTTAATAATTTTATTTTCATCGTTTTTTAAAAAAAACTCTATGCTCTGATCAACAGTCATTTTAAGAATGTCATCTATATTTTTTTTATCAAACCTAACTTTTAATATCTCTTTTTTAAATCTTTGTCCATTACAAGACTCACAAATAAGATTTACATCAGCCATAAATTGCATTTCTATTTTAACAGTTCCTTCTCCTTTACAAGTTTCACATCTTCCTCCATCAACATTAAAAGAAAAGTGTTTTGCTTTATAATGATTTGCTTTCGATAAACTTTGAGAAGCGAAAAGGTTTCTTATGTCATCATAAATTTTTAAATAGGTAACGGGGTTTGATCTGGAGGATAATCCTATAGGATTTTGATCTATATATTCGATTTCCTCTATTTTTTCAATATGTCCACAGATTTCATCAAACTGGCCAGGCTTTTGTTTGAAAATTCCTTTTTCTTTAAGCAAAGCAGGGTATAATATTTTTTTTACTAAAGTTGTTTTTCCACTTCCAGAAACGCCTGTCACTGCTGTTAAGTTGTTTAGTGGAAAGTCTACAGTTATATTCTTTAAATTATTTTCTCTAGCTCCTTTAAGTGTTATTTTTCCAGATGAATATCTTCTTTTCAAAGGAACCGTAATAGACTCAATATTGTTTAAATATTTTGATGTTAGACTGTTTGAATTTAAGAGATCTTTAATTGATCCTTGAGCAACAATTTCCCCTCCATTTGAACCCGCCTCAGGACCAATATCAATTATTTGATCGGCAGACTTCATTATATCTTCATCGTGTTCTACCACAAGAACAGTATTACCAACATTTTTCAACTCAATTAATATTTTAATAAGCTTCTCAGTATCTTTTGGATGAAGTCCAATGCTGGGTTCATCAAGAACATATAATGAACTGACTAAAGAACTTCCTAGAGAATTGGCTAGGTTAATTCTTTGAGATTCTCCACCAGATAAAGTACTTGACCTTCTGTTGATTGTTAAATATCCAAGACCCACGTCACATATGAACGATAATCTATTGGTTATTTCTTTTGAAATTCTTTCAATAAGTTTTTTTTCATAATCGTTAAATTTCAATTTATTCATGAAAATTAATAATTCATTGATTGGCATTTCAACTAAATCAGTAATTGATTTCTTGTTTATTTTTACATACGAAGCTTCTTTTTTTAATCTATTTCCATTACATGTACTACATTTTGTTTTGCCTCGATATCTAGATAACATTACTCTATTTTGAATTTTATAGCTTTTAGATTCAAGTTTTTTAAAAAAATAATTTATTCCTTTAAAATGTGAGTTTCCTTCCCAAATAATATTTTTTTGATTTTTATCTAACTTAAAATAGGGCTTATGTATTGGGAAATTAAAAAGAGAAGAATGTTTAATTAAGTCATTTTTATATTTCTTTAATTTTTCACCTCTCCATGGGGCAACTGCATTTTCATAAACAGATAGTCCAGTGTTTGGGATTACAAGCTCAGGATCTATTCCGATAATATCCCCATATCCACCACAAACTGAGCAAGCACCTATTGGGTTATTAAAACTAAATAAATGTTCTGACGGTTCCATGAATCTCATTCCGTCTTTTTCAAATTTATTATTAAAATGGTATTTTTTTTTAGTGCTTATGTTTTGAATTATTAACTCACCTTTTCCCTCATAAAATGCTAATTCAATAGATTCAGAAACTCTATTTATAAAGTCTTGATTTTGCTTGAAAATTAACCTATCAATAACTAAATTAAATTTTCTAGAACTTAACTTATTTAATTCATCTATTCTTTTAATTTCATCTTTGATTTGTAATCTAGCAAAACCCTGTTTTTTGAGCATATTAAGAATTTCTTCTCCTTTATTCTCACGACTCAATTCCTTTGGGGATAATATTAAAAATTTTTCCTCGTTTTTAAATTTTTGTATGATATTTATTACAGATTTAGTATTGTCTTTTTTTACTTCTTGATTGGATTTAGGTGAAAATGTTCGTCCAATTCTTGCATACAATAATTTAAGATAATCATAAACTTCTGAAGCTGTACCTACTGTTGATCTGGGATTTGAATTATTTACTTTTTGTTCAATTGCGATTGCAGGGGATATCCCAATAATTTTATCAACTTTTGGTTTATTTAATTTTCCTAAAAATTGACGAGCATATGAAGATAAACTTTCAATATATCTTCTTTGTCCTTCTGCATATAGCGTGTCAAATGCTAAGCTAGATTTGCCAGAACCAGACAATCCTGTTAATACAACTAGTTTGTTTTTGGGAATATCTAAGTTTATATTTTTCAGATTGTGCATCTTAGCACCTCTAATTTTTATAAATTTTGAGTCTAGTTTAATATTTTTCAAATCCTTTAAAAAATCAATCTATAAATATAAGTTTTAAATGATTTTTTAAGCTAGTAATTGTTAAACAATTTTATTATTAAAATGATTTTACTAAATTTGAAAATAATCTTAAACGAACGCCTATACCTGAAACCTACTTTTTTATATTGAAATAAATAAAAATTTAATTTTAATTTAATCATTAGGTTATGGTAAATTTTGTAGAAGATTCTATATTTCTAGACAGATATAAATTAGGGAACAACACTTCTTTTCAGACTCTTTTTTTAAGGCATAAAAAAAGAATTTTTAATTATATAAACTCCAAGGTTTCAGATGTAGATGTATCAAATGACATATTACAAGAAACTTTCATAAAAGTCTTTAAAATCATTAAAAAGGGATCTTACAACGAACAAGGTAAATTTCTTCCTTGGGTGTTAAGAATTTCACACAATTTAGTAATGGATCATTTTAGAAAAGAAAAAAGATCAAAAATTATATATGAAAAAGATTTATACAATACTTTCTCAAACATTAAATCCTCAGAAAATTCTTTAAAGGAAAATATTATTTCTGACAAAACTTTATCTAAAACATTATCTAGCATGATTAACACTTTACCAGATTCTCAGAAAGAGATAGTAAAACTAAGGTTTTTTGAAAATTTAAGTTTTAGAGAAATTGCAGAAATAAATAATATTTCTATTAATACTGCATTGGGAAGGGTGAGATATTCATTAAATAATCTAAGAAAATCTATGGATAAATCTTCAATAAAAACCGAATTGATGGAATTGGTTTAATGAAATCAAACGGAATGTTTTTTTATAAAAGATTTTCTACCTATTTTTTGTGTTATTATGTCAGTTTTGATATTCCATCCTCTTGCTGGAGAAAATTTTCTACCATACCATATTATTTGTAAATGAAGTTTATTCCATAATTGAATTGGAAAAATTCTTTTAGCATCTTTTTCTGTAGTTTTAACATTTTTTCCACTTGACATCCCCCATCTATACATGAGTCTATGAATATGAGTATCCACTGGAAAAGTTGGAATTCCAAAAGCTTGAGCCATAACTACACTAGCAGTTTTATGACCTACACTTGGAAGAGCTTCAAGGTCTTCAAAGTTGTCAGGAACTTTTCCGTTATGATTATTAATGATAATTTGAGATAATCCATGTATTCCTTTTGATTTCATTGGCGATAAACCAACAGGTCTTATAATATTTCTTATTTCATCAACAGTTAATTTCACCATATCAAAAGGATTATCAGCCTTTGAAAATAGAATTGGTGTTATTTTATTTACACCAACATCTGTGCTTTGAGCAGAAAGTAAAACAGCAATTAAAAGTGTATATGGATCTTTATGATCTAGTGGTATAGGTACTTTTGGAAATAAAAGTTCCAAAGTGTCAATTATATAATTTACTCTTTCTTTTTTATTCATTTATTATTATATAAATTTACCACAAATATATTTCAAATGAGTTTATTAAAAGTAGGAGACAAAATCCCTGAATTTTCATGTTATGATGACAAAGAAAATTTAATAACGAATAAAGATTTAGAAGGCAAAAAAACTATTATATTTTTTTACCCTAAAGCAAATACACCTGGCTGCACTGCACAAGCGTGTAATCTATCTGAAAATTTTTCAGTTTTAACAAAAGCTGGTTATTCTATAATTGGGGTAAGTGCAGATAAGGTTAAGTCACAATCTTCTTTTTCTTCAAAATTTGGTGGATTTCCATATCCTTTATTAGCTGATACAGAAAAAAAAATAATCAATTCTTTTGGTGTTTGGGGGTTTAAGAAGTTCATGGGTAAAGAATATGAAGGTATATTAAGAACTACTTTTGTTGTTGATGAAAAATTAACCATAATAAAGGTAATTGAGAAAGTAAAAACAAAAGATCATTCAAGTCAGATTTTAGAAGGATAAATTTATTTAAAACCAAATAGTTTTTTACTTTTTATTTCCTTCGTAACTTCAGCTGGTAACATTTTTTCCCAACCCTTTTCTCCCTTATTAATTTTTTCTAAAACTTTGACAGAATAAATATCTAAAAGACTTTCATCATAATCGAAGATATCTAATAATCTATTATTGTATTTAAAAAATTTATATAGATTTTTCATTTTATTTGCAACGTGAATATTATTGCTGTTAATAATAGTTGCCTTTTTGGATTTTGTTGGATATAAGAAAACTCTTAAGTTTTTTACAAATAATTTCCCAAAAGCTTCTAAAATTCCTCCTCTTAGATTATCATAATATTTTTCGTCAAAAATTTCAATTAAATTATTGACTCCCATTGTTAAAACAACTTCCTTTTCTGTATAGCTAGAAAAGTATTCAGCCAGTTTATAATACTCTTTAAAATTTGTAATCATAACAGTATGCCCTAAGGCACATAATAATTTGGCTCTATCCATAAAGTCTTTTTCATTAACATCTCCATTTGTAGATTTTAAATTAGATAAAGTAATTTCAAATAAATTGATCATATCAACTTCTTTGATTTTTTTTTCTCTTAAAATTATATCTTTAGATTTTATAAACATGTCTTCGTTTACTAATGTCACAGGTCTAAAACTTCCTCTTATAGCAAGAATATTTTTTTTATAAAGAACTTTTGCTGGTAATACGTTATTTCCGTCTGGACCAAACATAACAGCTTTTGTCATATCATTTTTAACAAGCTCTAAACTCATTAATCTGTTGTCTACGTCTTCAAATAATGGGCCTGAGAAATTAATAGTATCTATTTCAATAGCTTCCGAGTCAATATGATCATATAAATATCTCAATAGTTTTCTAGGTTCATCATGTTTGTAATAAGCACCATAAATTAAATTTAGACCCATTAATCCTAAAGCTTCTTGTTGAGATTTAGCTTCAAATAAATGAAACCTTACATGGATGTGAATTTCACTAAATTTAGCTTTAGGATCGGTTTGAAATTTAATACCCATCCATCCATGTCCTTTGTATTTTTTAGCAAAATCTATGGTAGCAACAGTGTTAGCATAGGTAAAAAACATTTTATTTGGATGTTTCTTTCTATCCATTCTCGATTCTAGAAGGTTAATTTCATGATCTAACATTTTTTTTAACCTCGACTCTGAAACATAACCACTGTTGGTTTCCTGTCCATATATTGCATCACTAAATGCTTTATCGTATGCACTCATTGTTTTAGCTATAGTTCCAGAAGCACCACCAGATCTAAAAAAATGTCTAGCAACTTCTTGACCTGCACCTATTTCAGAAAAAGTACCGTAAATATGCTCATTAAGATTTATTCTTAAAGCTTTAGCTTTAATGGAGGGAATATTTTCGAATGGTTGATCTCCTTTTAAAGAAATAGACATCGTT
>TARA_B100001175_G_scaffold16239_1_pt1 | contig 16904 bp, 10 predicted proteins | sample TARA_B100001175 | Tara Oceans TARA_B100001175
ACTTCAGCGGGTTTAAAAATTGGATTTTCTTCGGCAAATCCACCACCTCCAGGACCACCACCTCCAGGACCACCACCGTTGCCCTGACCAAAATCCCCATATAATCCTGTCATATCCTCTAACATCAAATCCCATTCTTCTGCACCAAATACTATATCAATGCGTCGAACTGAATTTTCGTCATCAAAAACCTCCTCGTAATTTGGGTTAATATTATTACTATGAGTGTCTGAAGACCAATCAGAAAGGTCATCATCGCTATTGTTATTGTTATTATCACCATTTTCATTTCCTATATCATTTCCTGAATTTGAATCAGCGAGTCCAACTTCTTCATTATTACACGAAATAACAAATACACATAGCATTAAAATTAATTTATTTTTCATTTGTTAAAAATTATAAAGTTTATCTAGGCTTAGAATTAATTCTTTTTGGTTCGTTCCAAGGACGAGCATTTTTAATTTGTCTCCCCAAACCAAACGGTCTTTTTTTTGCTTGGGTTATCCGACCGTCTAAAATAAGTGATAATGAGTCTTTAATACTTTTATAATATTTTGTATTGGCTAAATTATTTAATTCTTTTTTATCGTATTTGTGGTCATAAAGTTCATACGATAATATATCGTTTAATTTCCATCGATTTAATCGATAGCGCTTTGTTTTAATTCCATATCCTTGGGCTTTACTACCATCTGTGTAAACCTGAAGTTCTGTTAAAGCACTATTACGTACCGGGGTTTTGGAATTATTAAAATATGGCATTAAACTTTTACCACTGACAAAAGATGGAGTTTTAAAATCAACTAAATCCATAATAGTTGGATACAAATCAATTAGTTCAACAGGATCATTGATCAATTTATATTGTCTTTTAATACCCGGACCTGCAAAAATTAATGGAACACGAGTAGCATTTTCAAATAATGTTTGCTTTTGCCAATGACCATGTTCACCCAGATGATACCCATGATCAGAAGTAAATACAACAATTGTATTTTTATCAAGCCCGGTTTCTTTTAATTTATCTAATACTCTACCAATTTGTGCATCCATAAAACTGGTGGTTGCATAATACGCATGCTTAATTTTTGCGGCTAATTCTGGGTCTAAATTTATCTGTTCTCGTCTTGCTCGAAGAGAAGCTGCTGCTGGCTTAGGAATAGTTTGCAAATATTCGTCAGAACTTTCTGGTACACTAAAATCTTTGATATCATATAGATCAAAATACTTTTTAGGAGCCACAAATGGAATATGTGGACGAAATAGACCATAAGCTAAAAAAAAGTTCTCACCACTTTTAGAAAATTCATCCAAAAACTCAATTGAAGCGGTAGCACCAATACCATCAGTTTGTTCTTCATCAGTTCCATCAGCTTCGAGCCAACTTAAAGTCGCACCATCAAATTGTGGCTTTACTTTATTGAGTTTATATTCTTCAATTTTATCGCGTCCATAAGGATTAACTGTTCGGTCCCACGTAAAGGAATCATCATGACCAGCTGTACCTATATCTCGCGGGTTATGGTAATGGTATATTTTACCAACTCTTACAGAGTGATAATTTTCCGTTCTGAATTTTTGACCTAAAGTGACAACATCTGGAACTGTCTGTCGGACATAAAGTCTAAGTTCTTTGGATTTTGTTTGATCTGCGTACATCCCTGTCATAAAAGACACTCTTGATGGACCACATAGTGGATATTGAACATGGGCGTTATTAAAAATAAGCCCTTTTTTTGCTAGTTCATCGATATTTGGAGTAATTGCTAATGAATCTCCGTAAGCACCTAAGGCACAATTTAAATCATCCGCTATAATGAATAATACATTTAGTTTAGGAACTGATTTTATGGGTTTTGAACTAGTAAAAGCTAAAACCATTAAAAGTAAAAACCAAAATCTTAAAAATTGCATTATTATAAGGTTAAAATATTATTCTAATATAACAAAAAACTAAATAAGCTACTTTTTTATAAATTTAGAATGATAGTTATTGACTTTAATGATATATAAACCGGGTGCTAGGTCAGAAATATCAATAAAACCATTTACAATTTCTTTATTTATAAAAACTCCATTAATATTAAAAATTTCAAATTTTCTAATTAATGAAGAAAAAACTATTCTTATCATTTGTGTAGCGGGATTGGGGTAAACTAGTAGAACATCATTATTAGAAATTACGGGTGCATTATCAGTTAGGGAATTTTCAGTCATACAAACAGTTTCATGATGATTAATTTGAATTTCATCAATCAAATTATTGGAACTTATGTGATATGGTTCGGAAATAGCTGGACTAGATGGATAATTTTTATAAAAAAGTCCAATATCGGTATGGTTCATGTTAGTATCAAAATACTCTCCATTCCCAACACTTGCTGGATCAACAGGGCTTGGTTCAAACCATGAATATCTTTCAATAAAGTTATTGCTTTCTAAGTATGGGATTGCCAGTTCCATAAATTCTTTATTAACTTCAGTTGTTCGGTATTTATTTGCATTAAATTCAGTAATCCATATCGGGAGTCCGTATAAAGTATGAACGTTATTTAAATAAGTTTTGAACCTGTTAAAAATATTTTCAGGATCTGCGTTGGGAGAGTTTTGTGGATTGCTATTCCAATCATACCAATGTACTGCAATAACATCAATTCGAATATCGTTTTCAATTGCCAACTGATTAAAGGAATTGAGCCAAGAGAATACAGCTCCTTGACGACAGGCGGGAGATACCATACGCAAACCTGTTTTCATTAAATTTTCATAAACAGCGACTGCGGTAGCTTCATCACATAAATTATTATATTGTCCCGATTGGCCGTTGCAATCATCAGGTTCATTAAATCCTAAAACATGTGTTGATTTGTATTTTGATTTATATATGAGTATGTCGCTATCATCATTAGCAGCTCCATAACCCCAAGCCATGGGTGCGTATTCACGTTGAAGATCCGAAACACCTTGATTATTCCACCTGTAAAACCAAGTATTGTTCATATCATAAATATCACCTGCGGTTCCTCTTTTTGACACCCAATTCCACGGAACAACCCTAATGAAAGAAATGTTTGATTGTAATGAGCTAGGTAAAGAATGAATTTCCAAATCTTTTTCTGAAGCAATGAAAACTTGACTTGAACCAGTTCCGTCACTGTTAGAAGCTAAAGTAACCATATATCCTTTTTTAAGAAAAAAAGAGTTGATATTGTTATTCATTTGGTTTGGAATTGAGCTATCACTGTAAATCTCATTGACTCCAATTAAAGATTCTGTCCCATTTAAATTTTCATTGGAGTAAACAGATAATGGAAACGTTTCAGAAATCTCAGGCCTGATGATTGTGCCATTAGAATAATAATTATCTAGTCTCAAATTTGTAGGATAAGATGTATCAGAATTATTAACTAAAATTTGAGATAGCATTTGTTCATAAACAGTATTTGGATTTACTTGTTTCATACATAACCAAGCTAAGCCAGAATTAAAATTTATAAATGTTTCATTCGAAATGGGTTGAGGTTCAGTAATATATAGATAAGAATTTTCATTTAAGATAACATTTCCACCAGAAATAGACAAAGCTTCTAGACTACCATTTGATATTTCCAATGAGTTTGACGAATTTAAAATAATAGATTCTCCTGGTGAATTATAAATACTGTTTCCATTTAAAGTAATGGAATCAAAAGCTATGGCTCCACTACTAAATTGAATTTTTACACTACGATCAAAGTTGACGCTATTAACATATAGCGTGTTTAAACCCAAAGTTAAAGCAGACGGATTAGGGAAATACCAATTACCATTAGCTACAGTTTTAATAATACGATAATTGCTACCTTCTTCTGGTAAGCTTGTGATATTTATTTCAAATGTATGTTGTGACCCATTATTACCGTCACCAATTGTTGCGACTGTATAAATATATGGCCATGTTGAGTTTGGACCAAAATCAAATATATCAGGTGTCTCAGAGGCTATATTGGTAGCTAAACTAGTGTAGACATCACAATTTAAATTAAGATCAAAATTAATGGGTTCGTTTGGATTTATGCTACCTGTTGGAGGATATTCACCCGAAACAATATTTACCCAATTATTTTCATTAAAAAAATAAGCATCCCCCGACTCGCCTTCCCAAAGAAAAGTTTGTGAAAATGATAAAAAAGGAATAAAAAAGACAATAATTTGTTTCATAAGCTACAGAAAACACTCATTTTTTTATTTCTTTTTGGACTCTAACCCCCCAAAATCAGTATCTGTTATATGTCTCAACTCATTTAAAGACAGTTGATTACCATATTCTTCCTTCAATTGATATAGTTCTTTCTTTAATTTTTTTATGCGCCCTTTGTAAGCTGCTAAATCGATTAAATTGTTCAGCTCCGCAGGATCTTTTTTAAGATCATAAAATTCCCAAACATCCATATCATAATAAAAATGAATAAGCTTATACCTTTGATTTCGAATACCGTAATGCGGTTGTACTCTATGGTAATATGGATATTCGTAGTAGTGATAATACATTGATTTTTGCCAATCCTTAGGCGTTTTTCCTTTTAAATTTGGAAAAAAGCTTTTTCCTTGTACCGCTTCGGGAGTCTTAACACCTGCCATATCTAATAAAGTGGGAGCAAAATCTATATTGGTTATGATGTCCTCCAGAATACCCCCAGGTGCAATAACCCTTGGATAACGTATGACAAAAGGCATGTGTAATGCCTCTTCATACATAAACCGTTTATCGAAAAAACCATGCTCTCCTAGGAAAAAACCTTGATCGGAACTGTAAACTACAATAGTATTTTCTTCAAGTCCGTGCGTTTTCAAATAATCTAGAACCCTTCCGATATTATCATCTACAGATTTGACAGTGGCTAAATAATCTTTAATATACCGTTGATATTTCCATTGACGAGCTTGTTGAGCGCTCAAATCTTTTGAAGGAGAGACTATTTGCCCAGGCTTAAATCCATAATGCAACCATTTCTGTCTTTTCTGCTTAGACAATCCTCTAGGAGGGCTCATTTTCATATCCTGCCTGCTAAAATAGTCCATGGTCATCTCGGTATTACCGGCTGTTAATTCTCTTCCTTCATAGCTATCATCAAAGCTATCTGGATAAGGCATTTGAATAGAGTCCCAAAGTGTTTCGTATTTGGTATCTGGAGCCCATTCGCGGTGAGGTGCCTTGTATTGCAACATCAGGCAAAATGGTTTTCTAGTATCTCGCTGTTCTAACCAATCCAAAGCAAAATCTGTAGTCAAGTTTGTGGCATATCCATTTTCTACTTTTTCTTGACCATTATCGTTGTAAACTGGATTCCAATAAAAGCCTTGTTGCCCTTTAGATATGTGGTATTTATAATAGTCAAAACCAACAGGTGATGAAGCCAAATGCCATTTCCCAACCAATGCTGTTTGAAATCCTGCAGTTTTCAAAGCCTGAGGAAAAGTCCACTGTTTATTGTCAAAAACACCTCCTTTATAGTTCTTATAATAGCCATTCATATGGCTATACTTCCCTGTAAGAATGGAAGCTCTGCTGGGTCCACAAATGGCATTAGTACAAAGTGCATTTTTAAGTAAAGTACCTTCAGACGCAATGCGATCAATATTGGGTGTTGGAGCTATTTCTCTAAAAAGTCCACCATAGGCTGAAATAGCATTAGTAGCATGATCATCTGAAAAAATAAAAACAATATTAGGGGCCTTTTTATTTTCAGTTTCATCTTGGCCGTGACAAAATAAATTTATTAAACAAAAAAATAATATTAAGGGTTTATTACTCAAAATAAATGATTAAAAAAAAACTGATAAACTCAAAAATGAGATTTCGAATTTATCAGTTTTTTAAAGTTATTTTTATTTACTGTTTGATTATTTTCTTAGTAAGTGTATTGCTTCCATTACTCACTTCAATCATGTATAGACCTGATGCCAAATCGGAAATATCAATTTGTTGGGTATTAAATACTTCCTTTTCCAAACGTCCTAAGACTGAGTATACTTTTACAGAATCAATATTATCAAGTCCTGAAATCGTAAGTAAATTTGTTGCTGGATTCGGATGAATCTTTATTAATGCAGAGTTGACGCCCTGCAAACCTAATGCTTCACCATTTAATGTTAGAGACGAATAACCAATATCTCCGCTGCTAAACTGAAATCTAAGATTTCTTTGCCATGCTACACTGGCAACAGTTTTAGTGTTGTAACCTAAATTAAGTTCTCCTACACAACATGTAATATCATTTCCAGCTGCAGTAGTCTTGTAAATCCTGTAGTTAGCACCTCCATCTGGAATACAAGTAATATCCATTTCAAATGTTTGATCGTTCATACTATCTTCATCATCAATTGTAGCAGCTAGTAAATAATAAGGCCAGTCACCTTCTTGAGAAACAAATAAGCCTGATGATCCAATTGTAACATCGTCGGGTTCACATTCTTGGGAAACTGTGGGGTAGAGAACATCACCATTATGTGAAAAATAGTCAAACTCAATTAAACCTCCACCTGAAAACTGAAATTTAACTGCTCTATTGAATGTAACCGCAGGAACAATAATTGTATTTTCACCCAGTGCTAAGGGACCCTGTTGCGTAAAGTCACCAGCACCACTTGCAACAGTTTTGTAAATACGATAAGTATAAGGACTTGCAGATTCAGGTAAATCTGTTATGTTAATTACTACTGTTTGTTCAAGTCCACTAACTGCTACTCCATCAGCTGTTGTGACGGCTGTAAAAACATGTGTCCAAGTTGCATTAGAGGTTGTGTTAAAAAGATTTGATTCTCCAATCGTTGTCTGAGCGAAAATTAGGCTTGTAGTTACTGAAAATAAGAATAAAGTAATTTTTTTCATCATAGTTTATTTTATTTATTTTTTTTATATGTTTTCCACTCGCTCATAAGCTCCTTACCAAGGGCAGCTTGTAATTTTCCGTATAATTTATTGTAAACCTTTTTGAGCTCAGCATTTTTAATTTGGGGCTCATCTCTATATTGTTCACGAATTAGTTTAGCCTGGTTAAAGCGTTCAAGTTGAATTTTATAAACTTTTTCGTTCTGAACATCGTTTAAAGATAGAGCTAAAACCATCTCCTTAGTCATTTCACTAGCTTGTTGTTCAGCGTTATTTTGAGATAATGCCACAAAACTAAATAATAACAAAGTGGTAGTAAATAGTAATTTTTTGATCATGGTATAAAATTTAATATTATTAGTTGATCATAAAAATATAAAAAAAATATTTGCTTTTATTAGTGAAATGAATTAATCTTTTCTAGAGTACCTGCCCTCCAGGTAATTCCTGGCTTCCATTTAGGAGCATTGACACTATGCAGATATTCATCGAGAGTGTTTTCTAAAGATTTTAGTTTCTTTGGATTTGAAGAAGCTAAGTTATTTTGTTCTTTAAAATCTGTTTTTAGATCAAATAACAAAAGTTCATTGTTATCATAAAATTTAACTAGCTTAAAATTATTTATTATTATTGAAGAATGGGCTCGCTTGAGAGCAATACCATTGGCATATGGAACATGAAATATTAAACCGTCGTGATTTCGCTGAACATTAACATGTTCTTTTTGAGATAAACTATTTTTAAAGCTTCCTCCGTCTAAATCTTTTATTACAGGTAAATCATGCCCAGCTAAATCTAGAATAGTGGGTAAAAGATCTGAAAATGTAATAGGTGTCTTTGATTCAGTTCCGGGCTTTATTTTGGGACCTGCAATTACAAAAGGTACCCTAATACCTCCTTCCATAGCATCCCATTTTCCTCGACTCAAGGGGAAGTTTGAACTATTATTATATTTAGATTTTGGAGGCATAACAGGAACTGCGCCATTATCAGATGTATATATGACATAAGTGGTCTTATCTAATCCCAAGGCCTTCAATCGTTCTAACAATAAACCTACTCCACTATCTAAATCTTCAGTCATAGCTGCAAAACCGGCATGCTTTTGATATTTTCCTCTGGGTTTGTTTAGGTATTTATCTAAGGTCTCTGGTTGCATCATAACATCCGAATGTACAGCATAATGTGAAACCTGCAGGAAAAATGGCTTTTTTGAAGCTGCTTGACGTTCTAAAAAATCAATAGCCTTTTTAGTTGTACTAAATATTTTTTTTGGATCGTCAGAAGTAGTATTTTGCCATTGTTTTCTATTATTCTTGTGATTAAATATACCATCCTTATTGCCAGTAATCCCATCACTTTGATCATAGCCTAGATATGATGGATCAACACCAATACCCCATTTTCCAAAATGAGCGGTTGTATAGTTTGAGTTAACTTTTTTTAATTGTTTTGGGATAGTGTAAGGAGTTTGATGATTTATATGCTTAGTATTCATACCAACACGAATCATTCTCAAACGCGCTGGTGTCTGTCCAAATTGAATACTGTAACGTGAAGGTGAACAAACCGGTGCACTAGCATAAGCTGAAGAAAAACGCATCCCACGATTGGCAAGTTTTTCTAGATTTGGGGTTTCGTGATAATCACTTTTAGATTGTGGCAAATCGTTCATCATTTGTACAGAAGTCCCGTTCCATCCTTGATCATCAGATAATATCAAAATAAAATTCGGAGGAGATTTTGAAACTTTGATTTTAGCAGAAGAGCAACTGAAATTCAGACTAAAAATGAAAAATAAGGAAATGACATGAAATCTCATCAAATACAAATATTATAGAATCAATTGATATTTGAATTCGCAGTAATTTCGAAAATAGGTATTGGCCAAGTGTAGTCATCCGCCTGTCTTGAACCGTCGGTATTACCTCCTATGCCATTTAATACTTTATAACAGTACTCATTATAAACACCAAAACGTGTTAAATCAAAAAAACGGTGGCCCTCCATATACAACTCAACTGATCTTTCTTTTAAAAGTGCTGTTCTAAAATCACTCATGCTGTAAGACGAAAAATCAATATCAGTTTGCCCAACACGATTTCGTAAAATATTTATATCATCATTTGCCAAAATGGGATTTTGATTTAATTCTGCCAAAGACTCTGCCCTCATTAAATATACATCAGCAAGTCTTATGACGTGCCAATTCTGTCTACTATCATAAGGGTTTGTAGCATCAGAATCAATATATTTAGAAGTCCATACTTGCCATAAAGTATATGCGTTTAGTTCGGGATTGAATGGTGTTGAAAAATATCCTGTGCTACCATTATTAATTTCAAATAACCTAGATGAATTTTGATATTCTTTAATAATTGTGTTTTGAAATCTTGGATCACTTTTATCTAAGTAATTATTAATAAACTTCCCCTTTAATTTATTGCTTCCTCCAAAACCTGTACCACTCAGTCCTGAATTCCTTGGAGTAAATAGATTAGAAACTGCTGTACCTTGACCAATTTCGTTGGAACCTTGTACATCAAATAACATTTCAGGACTATTCCCATTATTAGGGTCAAAAATTGCAATCCAATCATCTAAATTTCCAACTAAGCTAAATCCACTGTCTAATAAAGCATCATCACAACTATTTTTTGCAGATTCATAATAATAAGCTGGAGATTCTTCGAATTGTAAATATTCAATATTACCATTAATTCCATCATTGGAAGTTCCTAAACTACCAACATTCATCAAACCAAGAGCTGTTTGTTTACACGAAGCAATTCTTAAGTATACCTTAGCCAATAAGGCATCGGAACTAGATTTTGTTGCTCTTCCTATATCTGTCTGAGCACGATTGGAACAATTCAATGAGGCATACTGTAAATCCTCAATAATTTGATTATATATATCAACAATTGGTGATAATGGAAGCCCCTCAGAAATACCCTCAGCGGATACTGGTTCTATTCTAAGAGGTACTTCTCCAAAACATCGTACTAAATTAAAATAATGAAGTGCTCTTAAAAATTTTGCTTCTCCAATAATTCTTGATTTAAGTTCTTCATCCATGTCAATACTAGGAACATTAGCAATAACCATATTTGCATCACGAATAGCAACATAAATATCTTTCCAAATAGTATCTATATTTGGATCCGTGGAAGTAACCGTCCCATTTTTAAAATTATTTAATAAAAATGTAGATAACCCTTGATCTGACGCTGCGAAAATTGTAGATAAATATTTTTGTTTGTAATAGCCATTACCGCTTTTTAAACGCGAGTAGGCACTCGTTAAACCATCAATGGCATCGTTTGAATCTTGAAAATAATTTTCAGTTTCATTTTGAGTAAATGGCTGCTCATCAAGGACCTCACATGAATTTATAAAAAATAGGATAAATATCAAGTTAATTTTAAATAATATTTTAATTTTCATAATTTTTCGTGTTAATAATTAAGTTTTAATCCAAATATATAAGATTTTGTTCCAGGATAGGTTCCAAAGTCTACGCCTCTTCGTTGAGGATTTTTAGTGTAGGTTTGAACCTCTGGGTCATATCCAGGGTATTTCGTCCATGTCACTAAATTCTGGCCAGAAACATACAGTCGAAGCGATTTTCCATTTTTAAAATTAAAATTATAACCAAGATTAATGTTTTTAAGTCTAAAAAAGGATCCATCAAAAACCTGTCTATCAGAAGGAGTATTTCGATTACCACTTGAAATGATAGCAGCAGGATGGTCTACATCAGTTGTATTTCCAATAGCTGGATCGTAAACAATAGAACCGTTTGAATATGACAATGGGGCTGTCCAAGAGTTTTCAAAAGAATCTGACAAGTGATTTCTTGTCCTAAAAAGCCCACTCAACTGCCATGAATCTACCCAAAACAAGTCGCCCCCTTCTTGGCCTGTAAACAGAACACTTAAATCCCAATTCTTGTAATTAAATTCACTTCCAATAGAAAAATTAAAATCTGGATTTGGATCTCCAAGTTTAACATAATCATCGAAATCAATTTCCTGATTTTCTGAAGGATTACCAGACTCATCGTAATCAATACTATGGTTTACATAATTAATCTCTCCAGGTGCAGCATTGGAAATACCACTGGCATTGGCTTGTTCCCAATTTTCAAAAATACCGTCTGTCTCAGCTCCCCAAAAAATGCCCAAAGGTTGACCAACCATAAACATTATGGGATTAGCTTGAGCAAAACCAATAGATGGTCCCAGTTGATAATCTAAATTTGAATTAAGACTTAAAAGTTTATTCCTATTAAGACTGAAAGTTGAATTCAAATTCCAACTAAAATTGGCATCCTTAAACATTTCAGCTTGTAAACCAATTTCATATCCTTTATTTTCAATTTCTCCAAAATTATCAACTCTACTTGAATATCCATTTGACGATGGTAAATTTACATTTTGAAGTAAATCATAAGTTAATTTATGGTAAGCATCAAAAGTTAAATTAACTTTGGACTTAAACATTCCTATATCCAGTCCAATATTAAATTGATCGGTTGTTTCCCATGTTAAATCGTCATTTTGAAGATTTTGCTCATAGAATCCAATCGCAATTTCGTCATCAAAATTATAGCGAATAGGACTCATCATTGCCAAAGATTGATAAGGGGAAATGGGATTACTTCCTGTTTTACCATATGATAATCGAAGTTTTAAATTATTGATTTGCCTAATATTTCTAATAAAACGCTCCTCTGATAGTGCCCATGATAAGGCAAGTGACGGAAATATGGCGCTTTTCTTATTTTTTGCAAATTTCGAAGAAGCATCTACCCTGGCATTCAAATCAATGAAATACTTTCTATTGTAATTGTAACCTACTCTAGTCAATGCAGATAATAATCCAATTTCTCTGTACTGCGAAATCGGTACAAGGATTTCATTTGCATTGTTAAAGTTATAAAATGTAGTGTAATCGTTTGCAAAATCCCTTGCTTTATTAAACATAGAACGTATGGTATTTTGTTCATAGGTAGCAACCATAGTTGCATCAACTCGATGAAGATTAAAACGATTTCTGTAACGTAAATTACCCTCAGCATAAATTTTTCTGTTCTCAGAGTAAGACTGAGTAGCTTCACCATTGTTTATATATCCCCTGGTTGTATTAGTTGGATAATAATTATCGCGAGTGTTTTTTTGATAATCAAAAGCCCCTCTCAAAGTAGCTGTTAATTTTGGAGTTATTTTACCAACCAGAGAAAGTGCTTGTCGAATAGTAATAGATTTTTTTTCATCTATAACATATTTAGCCAATGTGTATGGGTTCGAAATTAAATCTCCTTCATTAAGGGCAGAGTAAATTTCATCATTTTCTCCAGTATCTAATATGGAATATATTGGTTGAAATTGCAAAACTTGAGAAACTACACTTTTCTGCATAAAAATCTGACCATTTCCAACAGACGAGGCATTACCTTCCTTATGTGAAATATTAGTTCTAGAGTAAACATCAATTTTATCGTTGAAAGCCTTTCTTTTGATTCTGGAATTTAAAAAAATCCTTTTATTTGTAGTGTTTGTAATTACTCCTTCTTGGTCAAACACACCTAAACTCAATGCGTAATTTTTCTTAAAATCGCCGCCTCTATAACTTAAATTGTACGAATTGGTAATAGCTGTTCTGTAGGTCTCATCCTGCCAATCTGTACTGATTCCGGATGGAGTGATAGGAAAATCTCTTATTAAATTAGCAATATCTGGGTAATTTAACGAATCAATTACTTGATTTTGTTGAGGATTCCATACACCAACAGGTCTCGGAGGATTACCATTTGGTCTAGGTAAATCAGGATTTGTTATTTGTTGATAAATTTGATTCAAGGTGCGTTGGTTCATATAAGCTTCAAATCCTGGACCATCCAATACATCTAATTTTTCCCGAACAGAAGTAATATAACTATCATAGGTAAATGATATTTTATCTTTTCCTTCATTCTTATTGGCAGATTTAGTGGTAATCAAAACAACACCATTCGCCCCTCTTGCTCCGTAAATAGCAGTGGCAGCTGCATCTTTTAAAACTTCTATTTTATCAATGTCATTTGGATTAACAAAACTCATAGAACTCTGAGAGCCACCTGAATTACCATTACCTGCAGCATCGGCAACCGGATTGATTGGAATTCCATCGAGTACGTATAGAGGTTGTGTACCACCAAGTAGGGAATTAGTACCACGAATGGAAATACCAACTCCTCCTCCTGGTTCAGCACTTTCAGTAACTACAACTCCAGCGACTTGACCTTGTAATAAATTTTCCAGAGTGGAAGCTCTGTTTTGTTCTAGTTGTTCAGATTTAATCTGTGTAATTGAACCAGAAAGATCTTTTTTACTTATATCAAAATACCCAACGCTTATTGTAACTTCATCAAGTTCATCTACACTAGGTTCCATTAAAATTACAACCTCTTTTGAAGTAACCTCTATTTCAAAATCATTAAAACCGATATATGATATGACCAAGTACTGGTTCTGGTTAGCTGTTATTTTAAAATTACCATCAAAATCAGATGTTACTCCAATTGTAGTCCCTTTAATAATAATTGTGGCGCCTGCAAGTGGCGCATTTGTTTCTTTTTCTAAAACTATACCAGAAACTTCAAAACTTTGTGCAGAAAGACAAATTGTGAAAATTGAAATGGATAAAGTCAATAGTTTTTTTAAATAATTGTATCCCATCGTAATATTAATTTATTTAATTTTTTTTTTTTTTAAAACTCTTCTTAACCACCAATCCCTATCGGCTTTGTAGTTATATTTTTCTTTTAATCTCTCGGCTTCTTGCCTTAATTTATCTTCAACATCATCATATTGCTCTAAAGTGATTAAATTAGTCATCTCCCCAGGATCATTTTGGAGGTCATATAATTCGTCAATATCATTTTTCAAAAAGGAGTCTACAAGTTTATAACGACCTGTACGGACAGCAATTTGATTTGGACCTGCATAAGGCCAATAAGTATCCAAATAGTATTCAAATAATATTGAAGTTCGCCATTTGGGAGATGGTTCTCCACTGATTAATTGCATCATAGATTCACCCTGCATGTAATCTGGTATTTCAATTCCAGCTAAATCAAGTATTGTAGGAGCCATATCGATATTCAGACATTGTTGTTTAACAACAGTTTTTGGTTTAATTAATTTAGGATAACGAATCAACATAGGAACTCGCATGGAATTTTCATAAGCTAATCGCTTATCATTAAATGTATGTTCTCCTAAAAAGTAACCATTATCACTGCTGTAAATAATAACAGTGTTATCCAACTCTCCTATGGCCTCTAAAGTTTCTAAAACCTTCCCAAGAGATTCGTCAATAGCAGCTATACAACGAAGAAGTTGCATATTTTTATCATAGTTTATTGGCCATGTTAGTTCAGGAAGTTCTGGTGGAATTGGAAGATTTTTCTTCCAATCAAATCCAAATGTTTTTTTTCGTTGCCATTCAGGCTTTCCTTTGAAAGTCTCTTTATGGGTATTATATGGTGGAGGTGGCAACTCTGCGCCATTATATAGATCTTTATGTCTTTCAGCTGGAAGATGGGGTTCATGAACAGCTTTATGCCAAAGATTTAAGCTAAATGGTTTATTAGGATTTCTTATTTCTTTTAGCCAATCAATAGCTTTTTCTGTAAGTATATCAGTCATATAACCCTTTTCTTGATATTCATAACCGTTATCATTTACAGGGGGATCTATATATTTCCCCTGACCAATAAAACTAAACCAGTAATCAAACCCAGGTCTTATGTGAGCCTCACCTCTTTCATGAGCCATATGAATTTTACCAACATGTGCAGTTTCGTATCCAGCAGCTTGCAAATGGGTTGAGTAAGGAGCAAACTCTTCCCAGTTTGGATCTACGTGGCGGTTATTTTGATTTACGCCATGAATATGAGGATATGTACCAGTTAAAAAACTAGCTCTTGAAGGAGAACAAATTGATTGAGTTACAAAAAAGTTCTCAACATTAACACCTTCATGAGCTAGTTTATCAATATTTGGAGTTTTTAAGAATGGATACCTTCCTGTAAAGCCCAAGGCATCAAAAGGTTGGTCGTCAACCAAGACAAATAAAAAATTAGGGTGCTTTTTGGAGGAATCATTTTTTTTGATTTGAGAATGTAATACAGAAGTAAAACTCAAACAAATGGCAACAATTAAAAAAAAATTAGTTGAATAAATTATTTTCATTTGGATTTAAAAGTTTAATAATCAAATATATAAAATAGGTAGTGAAAAACAATTAATTTTGAATCTTGAGTTCTAATTCTTCTAAAGATTTTCCTTTAGTTTCTGGCAATATTTTCAAAAGAACAAAAAATCCTATTAATGAGATCGAACCGAAAATAAAAAATGTTAGAGCATTACCTAAGTTTGATAATTCCCAAGGGAAAATGAGTTGAACTAGTGAACTAATTAGTGAATTAATAAAAGCAATAACCCCAATAGCTAATCCTCTGTACTTGATGGGATATAACTCAGAAAGTAAAACCCACATGACAGGGCCTAAAGAAAAAGCAAAACATGCAATAAATCCTAAAATTCCAATCAAAATTAATGTAGCATTAATATTAGTTGCAGATTCAAGAATTTCACCATCATTTTTAGAATAAACCTGATTTCCTAAGATCTTTTTTAATTCTGTTTTAAACTCCACATCGCTGTCATAAACTTTATCAGAAAGCAAACTCAAATCATTAGAATTTATAAATTCAAAAGCATCAATGTTGGCTTGTTTAAGTTGATAAGTAGCTTGATTAAATCCATAAGAACACAATAGAAGACTAAGAGAAATTCCCGCAGTCCCAATAAGTAACAAAGGTCGTCTTCCCATTCTATCAATTAAATATATAGCTACAAAGGTGAAAATAACAGAAATAGTACTTAACAAGACTCCAGATGAAAATGAAGCGTCAGTACCAATACCTGTTTGTTTAAAAATAGATGTAGCATAAAAATAAACAGCGTTAATCCCTGTAATTTGTTGCAAAACTCCAATAACTAAACCAACAATTAGAACAAAACGTAAAGACTTATTAAACAAATCTTTGACATTTAATTTAGATTTATTTTGATCTAAATTTGCGGCTTTTTCAATTGAAAGCATTTCTTCAAGTCCAAGTTTTTCACCATGAAGGTTGATTAGAATTTCTTTAGCGTGTTTGTGTTTACCTATCATAAATAACCAGCGAGGACTTTTTGGTATAAAAAATAAAAAAATAAAATAAATAATTGCTGGAAAAAATTCAACCCCCAGCATCCACCTCCAAACAGTTGAATCATTTAAAAAAGAATTATCTATTGTATTATATTTATTAAAAAAGTAATTACTTAAAAAAGCAGCGAAAAAACCAAAAACTATATTTAACTGTTGCAAAGTAACTAATTTACCCCTGTTTTTGGCGGTTGCAATTTCTGCAATATATATTGGTGCTAAAACTAAAGCTGCTCCAAATGCTAACCCCCCTATCATTCTTGCAATGTAAATCATCTCATAAGAACTCGAGTAAGCAGAAAAAACAGCGGAAATAGCATAAAATAAAGCAACAAAAATTAATAATTTCCTTCTACCTAGTATATCACTTAAACGACCAGAAAATAGCATGGCAAACATGGCTGCAAAAGAAGGAGAACTTACAACCCATCCAGATTGAATTTCGTTGAGATCAAACTCTGGACCGGCAAAAGACATAACCCCAGAAATAATACCTGCATCAAATCCAAACAAAAACCCCCCTAATGAAACAACGAAAGCTATGTAAGTAATATTATTTTTCATTTTTATTAAATTAATATATTATAGTTTGCATAGCACGAGGTTCAATTTCAAAAACAGACTCAGCATTACCTACTATGAGTTTATAAGTAACTCTTTCGTCTTTTGGGTTCATAACAACTGTAACTATATTTCCATCTTGGTTTTGAAAAGAGGTGCTTTCAATCGTTGTTCTACTAGTTGTAGTACTTACACGTAAGGCGCC
>TARA_B100001175_G_scaffold63330_1_pt1 | contig 16867 bp, 17 predicted proteins | sample TARA_B100001175 | Tara Oceans TARA_B100001175
CCATTTGACGCACCTACTGCCTTGTCACATGCGTTCACTTCTCTTGTGATTTTAATACTCTTGCCGTGAACATAGCAAATTGTACCTGACCCCGAAAAAGTTACCTTTTCATCAATAGAGCTTATCAGCGCGTCTACTTGCGTCAATCTGGGGCGATACTTAAGGTTTGAGATCCATTTTTGCGCTGCGGCTATCAAACGTCGTTTAATATCTACCGGTTGATTAGCAAACTCGTCAAAATCAAATACGAGATCCCCATAATCACACGATCCAAACTTTTCATAACAATCTAACGCAAATTGATTTAATGCTATTTTAGCACTTTGCATCAATAATGCTGTTTTACCGATCGTGTTTTTGTCTATGCCTAATTCAGCAAAAGTAGACACCAGCTCCCTCACTCTAACCCTTTCGAAACTCTGATCCTTGTTAGTTGGATCATCAATCCAATTTACTTTCTTATAATTTAGCACATCCCGCATTGTTTGCCGCTCAAACTCCAGGAGAGGTCTGAATAACGTCATCTTATCGTCGTCGATAAGCAAATAATTCTGCTCTGTCATACTCGCCAAACCATCCACTCCAGATCCTCTTCGCAATCTCATTAGGAAAGTTTCTGCTTGATCATCTAGTGTGTGTCCAGTCATTAGAATTGAGTTCACAGGAAGGGATTTTTTCATTAATTTATAACGAGCTTCGCGGGCATTGGCAGATAAGTTTCCTGTCATATCTTCATGATCCCATAGCAGAGTTGTATGGGGAAAACCGAGCTTTTTGCACAACTCACTCACGTATGTTGCATCTTTAGCTGATCCATGCCTTAGATCATGGTCAACAGTAAGTACTAAAATTTTTAAGTTTGTTGGATTGGGCCATGAGTTTATCAGATATAAAAGGCCTAAGCTGTCACTGCCACCAGAAACGGCAATGCCAAGGGAGGCAGGCCTGTAACAAAGTGTATCTAGAAAACTGTCAATTTTTTTGTTGAATGTACCGGAGATTGCATCAAAATCATAGTTCACTGGTTGACCTTACTGGCACTGTAATTCATTCATGGCATTTAATGCTAAATCTGTCTCCTGAACATCTGGAAATCTAATCTGTACTTGCGATAAAATTTGGCAACCAGCATCTATTTGACCAAGATCCACTAATGACTGTCCTAATCTAAACATTACTTGAGGTGCAACATCAGACTCTGGGAAATCCGTGTAGCTGTTTAAAAAAGCTCTTGCAGCAGACTTCAATTCACCCAATTCCTCAAAAGCAATTCCTCTAGAGAGTAATGCTTGTGCGTTAAGGGGACTATCCGGATAAGTATTGGTGAAACGCTCAAATAAATTAGTTGCACCCTCGTAGTCACCGCTTTCAAGTGCTTCAGAAGCTGCGTCAAAATCTGCTTTTTCTCCAACGGCCAATTCAGGCTCAGGCGCCACAGCATTGATTGTTGTTTCAATAGGATCATCAAGGTTAATTAGTGTCCCTAACGTGCTCGTTTCCGATATATTCGAAACATCTCCTCCTTCTAGCTCCACCAAACGAAATTCTAAGCTTTCTATTCTATTCGTTCCATCCCTGACCACTCGATCAACTAGGTACTGCAATTCTTCCGTTTGAGCGATTAACCTTTGTAGTTCACTCTCAATCGCCTCAAGTCTTACTAAGCCAGACCCGCTAGTAACAACTTGGGGCGAAGCCACTCCAGTTGTGGAAAGCTCTCGCTTTAATTTGAGCATCTCTATGTAAAGTATGGTCAAATCTTGACGCACATCTGCTAGTGTCTGCTCTTTATTCTGAGCATAAGCACCTGTACTTAATAGTGCAAAGATAACTATGTATAAAAGCCGCATGAAGCTTTCCAAAACTCTTAATCAGGATCCCAGGTTATTCAAAACCGTAACTGCTCTGCGATTTACTGAATAACAGCTTTCCTTGCTACAAATTTCAATCGGACGCTCTTTACCGTAGCTGACTGTTTGTATTCTAGTTGCAGCGACACCTAGCGAATTCAAATATTCTTTTACCGAGTTAGCCCGCCTAGCACCTAACGCGACGTTATAGTCTCTAGTGCCTTGTTCATCTGCGTGACCTTCAACAATAATTTTATAGTCGCCATTGGTCATTAGCCAGGTTGCTTGACTATTCAAAAGATCCATCGCTTCTGGACCAAGGCTAGATTGATCAATAGCAAAGAGTACACGATCACCTATTGCCTCTTGAAAATAAGCCGGCGATGTTGGGTTTGAAACATCACCCATATTATTTCCAAATATTGGATCATTTGAACTTCCACCGAAGGGGTTACCGGAATTAGAGCACGCTGACACCGATACCAGGGCACTCAATAATATTGCGTTTTTAAGCTTTTTCATACATCACCTACCATATTCCATGATACGAGTTTACATTGTAAATCACTATCTGAAAAGTGCTATAAATTTCTATCGCGCTAAAGGCGACCATGAAGGGTCAGATGCTCCGTCTGGGGTAATTAAAGGTTTCAAGTTTCTACCTGAGATATCTACACTATATAACGAAGAGGTACCATTTCTACCCTGAGTGGATCTACCAAATACGATTACACGGCCATTTGGAGACCAAGTTGGCCCCTCGTCTAAAAATGATGCCGTTAATAATCTTTCTTCACTACCATCCAATCTCATCACGCCAATGTGAAAGCGTCCCTTGCTCTGCTTTGTGAAGGCTATCATGTCACCCCGAGGTGACCAAACTGGAGTGCCGTAACGACCAGACCCAAAGCTTATCCTTCTGGCATCGCCCCCATTTGCAGACATTATATATAATTGTTGAGATCCAGATCTATCGCTCTCAAACACAACCTGTTTACCATCCGGCGAAAAACTAGGCGCCGTTTCTATAGCTGGGGAGCTTGTTAAACGTTTTACTGCGCCATTAGATAATTGCATTCGATATAAATCAACATTACCACCATTCTCCAACGAGTATAGAACTGTCTTGCCACTTGGAGAAAATCTAGGTGCAAAAGTCATTGTGCCAGCTTGGTTTATTAATGCTCTACTGCGAACATTACCAACATTCAGTATTTGAACCTGGGGAAATCCTGAAGCATAACTCGTATATAGCACTTGATCCCCCTTTGGAGAAAATCTGGGGGCCATCACTATCGAATTACTATCCGTCAAATATTTTAAGTTTGCGCCGTCGTAATCCATTAAAGCAAGCCTTTTTCTACGCTGTGCTTTACCACCAGTCTCAGAAACAAAAACAATACGACTGTCAAAATAACCCGTTTCGCCGGTAATCCGGCTATACACCTCATCAGCTACTTTGTGAGCTATCCGCCTCCAGCTATTGGCACTCCCCGAAAACTTAAGACCAGACCCTAACTCTTGTTGGGAAAATACATCATACACCCTGAACATTACCGTAACTTTACCGCTGTTACTCACAGATACTGAACCAGTAATTAACGCATCTGCATTTATGACTTGCCAATCACTAAACTGGACGGGCGACGAGAAACTAGTAATCTTACTTACGTGCGCAGAACTTGGGATTTCTCGAAACAAACCCGTTCCAGTGAGATCATTACGAACCACGCTGGTCAAATTACGAGCAACTTCAACCGCGTTTGGTGTCTCAGCAATAAATACCGGCACGGCAAAGGGCATGGGCTCAATCACCCCTTGTGTTATCTCTATTCTTAGCGGAGTTGCAGATAATATTCCGCCATGTAAAATTATGAAAACTGCAAAAATAAACCGAAACATTACCTATTCCTCATCTGGTCTGGGTTGAATGTAAGGACAATCTGTTGCCATTGCTCATAATCAAAATCTTGCAAATTAAATCCATCCCATTTCTTTTGACACTTGAAAATTGTTTTCTTTGCATTTGTAAATGCACTTCGGGCTGCTGATCCATTTCCTCCTTCACTTGCGACAAGTCTTATTTCATTGCGTTCAATTTTACCATTTTTATCCAACGAAAAAGCTACCGTGACCTTAACATAGGCATTTTGGTTTCCAACATCAACATTCCAGCAAGGCTCAATTTGTTTCAGTAATGCACTCCCTATTGAAGCGGTATTAGCTATTCCATTTTGCGATATATTGGAAACAACATCTGTACTTTCTAAGCTTTCCTGTTCATTTGCAATGCTACTTAAAGCTGAACTTACAGCATCAACAACGTCTTCACTTCGAGGCTCTTTTTCTTCAGATGCAATCTGGATTTGAGGCCTTCCCTTCGGTCGCAGTGATCTCTTCGGTGCACCAGATGGCTTTTTCTTCGGCTCAGTAATTATCTCGGTTGTTGCTCCTAGCTTAGATTTCTTTTCTTGTTCCAACTTCAAATCTAACTTTTCCTGTTCTGCATCAGCTTGACTTTGGCTATCAAATAAATCGTCATTAAAGGCGTCTTCATTCTGCGGGATGACTGGAACCGATGCAACCCGATCTGCGATCACTGGCGACTGGGCGTCAGTGGTTTCAGGAAGTGGTGAGATTGATGGATTGTCTTGACTTAACACTGGCTGCTCAGGCTCGGAAGACAGTTCGGGTTCTACTATTTGAATTTTTTTAGGCAAGTCTATTTTGTCTTGCGGTAATTCAGGGACTTTTGGAATTTCTGGAGTGACCTCAGCAACTTTTTTATCAATTTTTGGTTCCTTAGGTTCCAATTTATCATCAGGGGACGGACTCGGTATATCTACTGCAGTTTGGGCACTTACAACGGGAAGCTCCACTATATCACGCGTAGCTTGAAATTCTTGCTCACTAGCACCGCCTATTTCAAACTCATCAGGGGGACGTGGTTGCGGCAACCTTGGGTCAAATATATTTCCCAAAAACAGCCATAGCAGAAAACCAAAATGCGCAATACCAGAAATAATATGACCAAAATGCATTTCTGGTCTCATTCCTCACTATGATTTATCTCAGAATTATCAGGACTGTGCACATATTTAAATTTATTGAAACCATTGTTAGCAAGATCTGCCGTTAACTTTGCAATAACATTATAGGTAATATCTTTATCCGCCCTGATCCAGATCGATTTATCTTTCCTTTGCTCTATGATCGCGCGCAATTTTGGAATTAATTCCTCTCGGGATACTGGCTCGTCGTCTTCTGTTTGAATAAAAAATTCACCGCCCGAAGTAATATAAAGAGACAACGTAACTTCATCATCAGAGTCATCTTCTAAAACTGGCGCGTCCGTCTCTGGCTCTTTTACGGTTACACCAACCGTTAGCATTGGCGCAGTGACCATAAAAATGATCAGTAGAACCAACATCACATCTACAAAAGGTGTAACATTTATTTCCGACATAGGGCGCACTCTTTTAGTACGCCTCCTCTTAGAACTACCTTGAACCTGTACCGTTCCAGCACCCATTTTAGCTATCCAACTGACGGCTTAATATTGTGGAGAATTCATCAGCAAAACTTTCATATCCAGCGACAATTCGGTCAGAATCTGCACTAAGTTTGTTATAAAAAATTACAGCAGGAATGGCCGCCAGAAGCCCCAATCCTGTTGCAAGTAAAGCTTCAGCAATACCGGGAGCAACTACTGCCAAATTTGTACTCTGTTGCTCCGCAATCTCAATAAATGCATTCATTATGCCCCAGACCGTTCCAAACAAGCCAATAAATGGAGCAGTAGAGCCAATAGTTGCTAAAATCGTTAAGCCTGATTGCAAGTCTTCAGCCTCGCGGACTACGGCTACGTCCATTGACCGATCTATTCGAGCTTGCGCACCTGCGATCATTACACCATCCGACCTATGACTTCTTTCCCACTCTACCATTCCAGAGGAAAAAACACGCGCAGTATGTCCATTTGGCTCAGGGCCTAATTTTTCAAACAGCTCATCTAGCGGTTCACCAGACCAAAAAGCTTGGTCAAAATTGGATGCTTCAGAGCGTGCAGTTCTAAATAATAACAATTTTTTAAAAATAATCGACCAAGACCAGAATGATGATCCGATTAGCATAATCATAACTATTTTAACTGTAATAGTTGCACGCCCAAAAAGCGCCCAAAAAGTAAAAGCTTCGTTTTCCATTTTATCTGCTCATTTATTTGCCATTTTTGGCTTTTCACAAGCATAGACGCTTTCAACAACAAATCCAAATAATATCGTTTAGAAAATATCCAAAATATAATTTTTACATAAATTTATCAAAAATAATTTTGGGCAACTTAACTAGTCCCCCGGCAACACTAAGCGGCACAATAACCAAATTAGCTCTAAATATTAAATCGCTATCTCTATAAATTTCTTGGCTAAAGTTTAATCGTACCCTTGTTTTTTTTTGTAGTTCTGTACTGATTAATAATAATTCATCAAATTTTGCCGACTTCAGATAATCTGCTTCCACTTTTCGAACTGCAAAAACTATACCATGATCTTTGCGGAGAACATTCTGATCAAGGCCAAGGTTTCTCACCCACTCACTTCGCGCTCTTTCGATAAACTTTAAATAATTAGCATAATAAACAATCCCCGCCAAATCAGTATCTTCATAATAAACGCGACATTGAAAAGTACTTTTATTCATTAGTTAGAAACCATTTTTTTTACTCTGGCGGACATTCGCATTGCCAGGGAACTATCATTTGAGGCATTTGGTAATGTCGGATCATAAGCCACTTTTATTAGATTTGATATGGTAGGTTTTAATAGAGTATGATTATCTTCAGTTACTAACAAAGGCGAATTATGAGTAAAAACATTATCTGACCATAGTAAAACCGACTGCACAACTTGTGACAACATCAACGTCTCAGCTGGAACTTTCTTAAGATGTTTATCCATTTTAATAAAAACAAAGCAAGCCCGAATAGCTCCCTCTCTATCAAACCTAAATATCCTATATTGGTTTGCTTCTACCTCTAATAGCTTTTCTAAAAGTGCAGACATGTTTGGGATCAACTTATCGAGATGTGGCACCTCTTGAAGTTCAAGCCAATCACTCAAAAAGAAAAACATGAAATTCGAACCAAGCTCAGGGTCCGTTTCACTAATTTGTTGACTTGTGAGTGATAGAACCGCTTCGATGGCCCCTTTCAGTATTGATATAGATTTATCTTCCAAACCAAATGCTACTGGAGCAACTGACCTTCCCCATCTTGAAAATGAGAAAGAACCGTCATTTCGTGTGAAATATTTTTCAACGTCTTCCGGCTTCATACAATACAATCCGACAGTGTCAGGAGTTCATGGGATGAAATAGATCGTCAGGCGAATTAGGAGGCTTTAATCCAAGATGCTTCCACCCTCCGTTTGCCAATGCCCTGCCACGAGGAGTGCGCTGTATCAAGCCCTGCTGCAAAAGATATGGTTCTATCACTTCCTCCAAGGAGTCTCTACTTTCGGACAAAGCAGCGCTAATTGTTTCTATACCAACTGGCCCACCAGCATATTGCTCAGCAATTAGTTTCAAGTATCGTCGATCAGCACCATCTAGACCCAGCGAGTCAACGCCTAGTCGAGTTAATGCGTGATCTGCCAACTCTTTTGTTATTGAACCATCACCGTCCACTAATGCAAAATCAGCGACCCTTCTCAACAATCGGCCCGCAATTCTGGGGGTGCCGCGAGCGCGCTGCGCGATTTCCATTGCCCCAGATGCATCAGCTGGAGCACCCAATTTATTGGCGTTTCTGGATACAATCTCAAAAAGTTCATCGTTTGTATAGAATTGAAGCCTGGTAGGAATGCCAAATCGATCCCGTAGAGGAGTTGTTAACAATCCAAGTCTAGTCGTTGCGCCAATCAGAGTGAACGGTTGCAGTTCAATTCTCACTGTTCTTGCAGCAGGACCCTCTCCGATCACAAGATCTAACTCAAAATCTTCCAAGGCAGGATATAATACTTCTTCTACGGCAGGGTTTAGTCGATGCACCTCGTCAATAAAGAGTACATCTCTGGGTTCTAGATTAGTTAAAATGGCCGCTAAATCTCCAGCCTTTGCTAAAACTGGGCCCGATGTCATGCGAAAATTAACGCCTAACTCTCTGCTCATTATTTGGGCCAAAGTTGTTTTTCCAAGCCCTGGAGGTCCATAGAAAAGGGTATGGTCCATCGCTGCACCTCGCCGTTTGGCTGACTCAACAAATACCTTTAAATTTGCCCTCACTTCTGCCTGTCCAATAAACTCAGTTAAGCTTTCAGGCCTCAATGCCCTGTCATTATCGTCAACGTTTTTTTCAGGACTTAAAATTGGTTCTTGCTCAATCATAGAGTTAATTTTCTTTTGGTGAAAGGAGCCTTAGTGCTTTCTTTATTATTTCAGGCGTAGATGATGTATCTTCTAAATCACTTGCAAGAGCAATCGCATTTGCCGCCTCCGAAGGACTGTAACCCAAATTTTTTAGCGCGGATAATGCTTCAGCTTGATTTTTTTGCCGTTCTTCAACAGACGAACCCATTAGATTATTTGTGCCAACCGTTTCAATTTCAGGTTCCAAATTTACACTCTCGGAGTGATTATAAGGGCCTGAGTTTTTGCTGTTAGAGACGGAATACCCTAAGTTAGCCGCCATCGCGATAACTTGAGGTGCTTTTTCCTTCAGTTCTATTATGACTCTTTGGGCGGTCTTTGGTCCAATTCCTTTTGCTTGCTTTACGGCAGCCCAATCACCAATCGAAATAGCCCTACTTAGTCCATCAGCGCCCAAAGCGCCCATAATTGCTAGAGCAGCTTTTGCACCGACTCCCTGGACTGTCATTAGCAGCCTGTGCCACTCTTTTTCCACAATGCTTGTGAAGCCAAAAAGCTGCAGTATATCTTCACGAACTAATAAATCGGTATAAAGCGCCGTATATTCTCCAGCTGAGGGTAAGGACCTTAAGGTTCTCTCAGAGCAATATATCAAATACCCTACTCCGCGAACATCCAGTAGAAGATGATCATCAGACCGGTATTCAATTCTTCCGGAAAGCCGACCTATCATTACAATACCTTTTCCATCACGACCTGATATCTATTTGGGGAGCAACCGTAGTGGGCATGGCAAAGAGCAATAGCCAAAGCATCAGTAGCGTCCACACCATTTAGGACAACGCCAGGTAATTGCATTTTGACCATATGTTCAACCTGACGTTTATCTGCGTGCCCAACACCTACAACTGCTTTTTTAACTCTGTTAGGAGCATACTCCGAAACTGACAAGCCAGCTTTTGCGGGCACAAGCAAGGCTATTGCCCTGGCATGACCAAGTTTAAGTGAAGCAGCCCCATCCTTATTTACAAATGTTGTTTCCACAGCAGCAGTATCAGGCTTAAAATTCTTTAACACCTCTTCTAACTGGATGAACAAGGAGTGTAATCTTTCTGCTAAATCTGTGCCTTTTGATCTGCAAATACCATTTGCGACATGAGAAATGCGGCTTTGTTTTAAATCTACTAATCCCCAGCCCATATTTCTCAAGCCAGGGTCTATACCGATCACCCTCATATTACTGCACCTCAATTTTTAAAAATATTAGCACGAAACGTGAACAAAAGCCAAATAGATTTATTTTCGTTGTAAATATTTTAAATTGTAAAATTAAATTTTCTAAATTGATTGATAATAATTTGTTATTTAATCTTGCTAAATATTAATGTGGACCACTCCGCGATGTTTATTTGCTTAGATAAAGAAAAACCAACATCGATGTATTCGTTGGTCACCAATTCAGCTTGCTCCGTTAAAATGCCAGATAATATAACATACCCGCCAGAAACAGTATGCCTGGACATATCTTCTGCCATGGATAACAGAGGGGCCATTAAAATATTTGCAAAGATTAAATCAAAAGTTTCAATGGTGTTTATTTGACTATGGCCAAATCCATTTGCCTCAAAACATCGAATATTTTGATCTAAATCATTTGCTTGCACGTTTGTTTTTGCAACGCTGACAGCAACGGCATCAATATCAACAGCGGTGACATTAGCAGAAAAAACGCTAGCCGCCGCCATTGCCAAAACCGCCGTACCACAACCAACGTCGATAATATTTTTTGCATCGAGTCCATCGTTCAGAAGATACTCCAGGGCGAGCAAACAACCTTTTGTCGTACCATGGTGACCAGTACCAAAAGCCATTGATGCCTCAATCAGTAAAGGTTTGCAGTTTCGTGGCACTTTTCCCTTGTCATGTGCCCCATAAACGAAAAACCTTCCGGCGATTACTGGTTTAAGTGACCGCTGTACTTTTGAAACCCAGTCAACCTGTGGCAATTCGGAGATTTTAAAATCATCTGCTTGAAAAGCTGCAGCAAGCAAAGCCAAACTAACATCATTCGGGGCTTCAGAAAAATATGCTCCTACCTCCCAAAGGCCAGAACCATCTTCTAATTCAAAAACACCAATACCAATTGGTTCTGGTGAAAGTCTTTCTAACGCATCGCCAAGATTAGTGGCATTTTGTCTTCCGAGGAGAGTTGTTAGAGCAGTAAAAGTAGTCATAAAAGAGGCCAATCTAGTAAAAAAGAGTTGTATAAATACATTTAATATTTAGGGGCACAGAATATAGTCTCATTCCCTTTAACTGGCTGTCTTGGAATTAGAAGCGCTAAGGCGAAAGAGATAAAAGACAACGTGCCTGCTGTACAAAACACTAAAAAAGGAGATGCAAGCCAAAGAAAACCAAGACCTAAAGGCAAAAAGATTGCCGCTATATGATTTATTGTAAAAGCAACAGCCGCAGTTGCCGCAATATCCTGAGGATCTGCGATTTTTTGAAAGTAAGTTTTAATCGCTAAAGCAAGTGCAAAAAAAAGATGATCAAGAAGATATAGTAAAGTAGCAATAAAAACTCCCCAACCGAAAAGATATATTCCACCGTAAGCAAAAAAAACTAAAGAAAGCCCGAAGTACTCTATTGCTAAAGCTTTACGTTCACCATACCGAGCTACAGCGCGCCCTAATAATGGGGCGAGAGCAATATTAAACATTAAATTTATAAGGTAAATCGTTGTCAATTGCTGGACATCCAAGCCAAATCTTTCCACCATCATGAATCCAGCAAAGACTACAAAAATCTGCCGTCTTGCTCCCGACATAAATTGCAGCAAATAATAGAGCCAATAACGTTTGCGTAAGACCATTTTCTTTGTTTGGGGTATTGGCGCCTCGAAGTTAGGGAATATTAGATACCCAAGCACGGCTAACGAAAAACAAGAAAACCCAGCTATCATGTATGCGGAATTAAAAGATAGGTTTAACTTATCCCATCCCAAAACTAAAAAAGTATATGCAATTAAAGTGGCTGCTGATCCAATTGCCATAAGCTTCCCAAGCTTTCTGGGGGCTTCTTTTTTTGAAAACCATTGTAATTGCAGGGATTGATTTACCGTTTCAAAAAAATGAAATCCAATGGAACTTAAAAGGGTTATGGTTAATATGCCACTTAAGAACGGAAACCATGCTGTAACGGCTGTAGCAAGACCCAGTACGCAAAGCATCAAGAGCGCTAGGGTCTGCTCTCGGAAAAAAAGTAAGATACTTATTACTCCCACCGCAAGGAAGCCAGGTATTTCCCTGATCGTATGCAGAAGGCCGATATCAAGACCATCAAACCTAATGATTTCTACGACAAAATTGTTTAGAAGAGCAGACCAAACGGAAAATGCTAACGGTAAAGCAATAGCCATAAGTATTAACAGAGCTTCCGGACGTCTCCATTTTGATAATGTAGACACATTACTTATCGAAAATTCATCATTCATGGCCTGCCTATAAAGAGTGTTTCTTAGCAAGGCTAGGTTATAAATTATAAAAAACTTTGTGGGTCTACATCGATTGTTAATCGGATATCTTTTTTAAGCTTTACGTGGGATACCCAAGACTTTACCGCACTTTGCATTAATACATTTTTACTTCCCTTAAGTAAAAGTCTCACTCTGTATCTGCCTCGCACTCGCGCAATCGGAGCCGGCGCTGGTCCATAAAGGGTAATACCTGACGAATTGAGCACCTCTGAATTTTTTGATAATTGCAATCCGAGTTCAAATGCATCTTCAGATCTTTTTGCTGAAATCAATATGCCAACTAGTCGACCAAAAGGGGGCATATTTGCAAGTTTTCTACCATTAGCTTCTGCAGTCCAAAATTGCTCGTCATGCCCTCTCTTTATAGCCTCTATAACGGGGTGCAATGGTTGGTAGGTCTGTAGGTATGCGGTCCCTTTTTTGTCACGTCTTCCTGCCCTTCCAGAGACCTGGCGCAGAAGTTGGAAGGTGCGTTCGGCGGCCCGGAGATCTGATCCTTGTAGTCCCAAATCTGGATCAACGACACCAACAACAGTAAGATCAGGGAAATTATGCCCTTTCGCAATCAATTGCGTACCAATAATTATATCCGTATTGCCACAAGCAATATTTGCTAATTCATTCTTTAATGATCTGGCAGAGCCATATAAGTCTGATGACAAAACGGTAATTGAAGCTCCAGGAAACGTCTTTGCTGCCTCCTCCGCTAGTCTTTCAACACCAGGTCCGATAGGAGCAAAATTGCCCACCGCTTGGCAATTTGGACAATTCGTGGGAATAGGCTTTGTTTCACCACACTGGTGGCACATCAATCTTTTTTGAAACCGATGTTCGATCATTGCCGTGTCACAAAAATCGCATCCAATTCGCTCTCCACACGAACGGCACAATGTAACTGGAGCGTAGCCCCTGCGATTTAGAAATAACAAAGCTTGTTCATTGCTGTTTATAGCTTCATCAATTTTAACCTTTAGAATTGGTGAAATCCACTGATCTGATTTTAAAGTTTGGTCTCGCATATCAATAACCTTAATATCAGGCAAATCAGCAGAGCCATATCTCGCCATCAAATTAAGGCGTTTATATTTGCCGGAGGTAGCATTATTCCACGTCTCTAAACTTGGAGTCGCTGACGCTAAAATAACTTTCGCGCTGGCTAATGAAGCTCTAAGAACAGCCATGTCTCTGGCGTTGTATAAAACGCCATCTTGCTGTTTATAAGATGAGTCATGTTCTTCATCCACCACTATTAGTCCTAAAGCCTCAAATGGTAAGAAAAGTGCGGACCTAGCTCCCACCACAATTTGAGCTTGCCCGCAACCAACCATTTTCCAAACCCTTCGGCGCTCAGATTGGGAAATGCCTGAGTGCCATTCAGCAGAATATACCCCAAAACGATCTTTGAGCCTTTCCGTAAATTCTCCAGTAAGTGCGATTTCGGGCAACAGAACCAGAGCTTGCTGTCCTTTATCTATTACCTTAGCAATAGCCTCCAGATATACTGCTGTTTTGCCTGACCCCGTGACCCCACAAAGCAGTACCGAGGCATGTTTTTTTTGTTCTAAAATAGAGTTTAACTCAGAAACTACCCGCGCTTGATCCTCATTGAGCTGAGTAAGTGAGCACCTTGTGTCCACCTTTGGATAGGGCAAGTCTTTGGGCTCCATTTTAGAAATTAGGCTGCCAGATGGGATCATTGTATTAATGACAGAGGGTGAAGTTTTTGCTAGTTTGGCCAGTTCTGAGATAGAGAACCCAATATCATCAAACTCATCTAAAGTTTCCAAGACCCGTTTTCTAGCGATTGTCATTTTGAATGATCTTGGCACCTTTCCCGTATAGATAACTCTTTTCTCTACTCCTTTTGCTGCAAGATCACGCACGCGAGTAACTAATCGCAGAACCGCAAATAAGGGAGAAATAGTATAATCTGCTACTTTACGGATGAAATTTTGCAATTCAGGCTGAATAGGTTGATAATCCAAAACATCTTCAATGGTTTTAATTTTTTCGGGGTCGAATTTTTCAAAACTTGCTCCCCAAACCAGACCAATCACCTTACGTCTTCCCAGCGGAACAAGAACAAATGCTCCTTTATAGCAGCCTTTGCTAGGTGCTTTATACGTAAATAAGCGATCAATTGGCTGTGTCGTCAACACCTCGACCAACGATCCATCAACAAAAAATTCTTGTTCTTCTATCAAAGTTTTCCTTAAGGGGTTTTCCCAAGCTTAAAACTGAAGTAGATGATCTTCAATACTTCGCCAAGCGCAAGGGAGATAAAACAATGAAATTTTTTGTAGATACTGCAGAAATTGACCAAATTAAAGAACTCAACGACTTAGGTATGGTTGATGGTGTGACAACGAACCCATCCCTGATTAAAAAATCAGGAAGAGATATCATTGAAGTTACAAAGGAAATTTGCTCAATTGTTGAGGGCCCTGTAAGTGCTGAAGTTACTTCAACGGAAGCTGATACTATGATTGCGGAAGGTCGCAAACTAGTAACTATTGCAAAGAATATAGCTGTGAAAGTCCCGTTAACCTGGGATGGTTTAAAGGCATGTAAAACTCTTAGCTCTGAAGGGCACATGGTAAACGTGACTCTTTGTTTTTCGGCAAATCAAGCTTTATTGGCGGCAAAGGCTGGCGCCACATTCATTTCACCATTTATAGGAAGGTTGGATGACATTAATCTCGACGGCATGCAGTTGATTGAGGACATTCGTGAAATCTATGACAATTACGATTTTCAAACTCAAATTTTAGCTGCCTCTATTCGTACCGTGAACCACGCGTTAGAAAGTGCTCGTATAGGCGCCGATGTTATGACCGCTCCACCATCGGTTATAAAATCCATGATCAATCACCCGCTAACCGATAAAGGCTTAGCGGCATTTTTAGAGGATATAAAATTTACAAAACAAAAAATTCTGTAATTTGTTTAAATATCATGCCATGATCTTAGTAAAAACATACAGGCAAAGATATGGAAGATTCAATTCGTGCTAAACTTCTCGCTGATCCATCGATTATTCTTGATGACACGGAGTTAATGCAGAGCCTGTTAGCGGCGAGTGATGTCAAATTAGGTGCCAACGTTGTGGATCTTCGACATGTTGCAATGCACCGCTTGTCTCATAAACTAGGAAAGCTCGAGGGGACACACCAATCAGTCGTTGCCGCAGCTTATCAAAACCTTTTAGGAACAAAACAAATTCATCAAGCAGTCATTGAACTTTTGAGAAAGAGTAATTTAGACGAGTTTGTTCATAGTTTGAAATTCGATTTATTAAAGATTTTAAATGTGGATTGTATATGCATACTGCTTGAAAAAAGCAATGAAACTGCCGAATACTCCACGCCAAAATATTCTAATCCTAACATACAGCAGGTCATGCCAGGATTTGTTAATGCTTACATGACGCAAGGAGGTGACACTGAGTCTACAAAAGTAAAGCTAAGGCAAGCAAATAGTTCAACTAATCAGCTATTTGAATCTGCCTCCACTCAGATAAGGTCGGAGGGATGCGTCCAATTAAGCTTTAATGAAAACCAAACTCTGGGAATGATTGTATTTGGATCAAGTAATGTAAATTTCTTCGAACCAGGACAAGGCACCGATTTATTGAATTTTTTTGCCTGCGTATGTGAAAAAGTGTTGGGGAGATGGATATCTTAATGCTAGTGACCCCAGCCGTGAATGAAAGTATAAATAATTGGCTTGAAATAAAAGCCGCAACAAGCAATCTCGCCACTAATACTAGAGTTGCCTATCGTAACGATTTAATAGATTTTTTCAACTTTTTGGCGGAATACCAAAACGAAACTGCCGATCTATTAACTGTTGAAAAACTAAAAACTTCAGACATAAGAGCATGGCAAGCAAAGTTACGGAATTTAAATACTGGTCCGAGATCAAATGCTCGAAAATTATCAAGTTTAAAGTCATACATCAGGTGGTTAGCTAAGCATCGGCAATTTGACGCTACACCCATACTATCCCTAAAATCACCAAAATTTACAAAAAAATTGCCACGTCCTTTAGAACCAATCGAGGCTGGATCTGTTTTATCAGAGTGCGAGAGTATAGTCAGCGAGCCTTGGGTTGTTGCACGAGATACCGCGGTATTGATTTTGCTATACGGTTGCGGTCTTCGTATATCAGAAGCGCTGAGTATCATTGGCAAAGATATACCACTAAGGAATACGATACGAATTACCGGTAAGGGCGGCAAAGTGCGGATAGTCCCAGTTTTGGAAATTGCACAGAAAGCCGTAAATGAATATACTGATTTATGCCCATTTCAACTGGTAGGAGATGCCAAAATTTTCCGCGGTGTCAGAGGAAAGCCGCTTTCACCTAAAATAATTCAAAATAAAATGAAGTTAGTTCGACATCGTCTTGGCCTTCCTGCATCTGCAACTCCGCACGCACTTAGACACAGCTTCGCCACACATCTTTTGTCAAATGGCGGTGACTTAAGAACCATTCAAGAGCTACTTGGCCATGTTAGTCTGTCAACCACACAAATTTACACTGCGGTAGATACGGTTAGGTTAATGGAAGTTTATTCTAAAACTCATCCCCAGGCTTAGTAGTTGCGCCCAGTCTCAATATAATTGTATGAAATAACAATGCACCCAAGAATTACCGCGCTTTTTGTTCACTTGTTCACTGCTTCTGGAGCAGTGTTTGCAATGCTTTCGATGCTTGCCGCGGCAAATCACCAATGGAGTTTGATGTTTTTATGGCTCGTGGTTGCCTTTGCGGTGGATGGCATTGATGGCCCACTGGCAAGGAGATTTGATGTTAAAACTTATGCACCGCGGTTCGATGGAGTTTTGCTTGACCTTATTATTGATTATTTAACTTATGTATTCATCCCAGCATTTGCATTATTCCAATCTGGGCTTTTACCAGGTTGGACAGGGTGGGTAACAATAATCATAATAACATTTGCATCAGCAATGTACTTTTGTGACGGAAATATGAAGACTAAAGACAATAGCTTTCATGGTTTTCCTGGATGTTGGAACATGGTGACTCTTGTAATGTTTGCAATTCAGCCAAATTTTTGGATTATTTTGGCACTGGTTAGTACGCTAGC
>TARA_B100001175_G_scaffold317939_1_pt1 | contig 16777 bp, 13 predicted proteins | sample TARA_B100001175 | Tara Oceans TARA_B100001175
GGTTGATTTACCATATAAATTTCTTCAGAATATTTCAAATAAAATTATTAATAGGGTTAAGGGAGTGAATCGAGTAGTATATGATATAAGTTCAAAACCCCCTGCAACAATAGAATGGGAATAGCCAATGATTATGAATTTTTTAAAAATATTTTCTTTTCTCTTTTTTATAAACTCGTTTTCTCAAAATATTGAAACGATCGAAGTAGAAAGAGACCAAAGAATTTTAAGTTTTATCAATGATTTTAAAATTTCACCTAATGACTTCTTTATCCTAAATCCTAGCTATACAAATACAAGATTTAATCACTCAGAGTTAGATTTAAATAAAAATATTATTAAAGGAGATTTAGTTAGAGTATTTAGTATTAGCAAAAACAATGACTTAGAAGAAATAAGTTTTATTTCTCATAAAATTAAAAGAAAGCAAAATCTTTCGGAGATTTCCTCAATTTACGGAGTTAGTAAAACTTTAATCCTAAAGTATAATAGTGGTGTAGATATTAGCAGAAACAATATACTTAAAATACCAGGAGTCGTAAAATCCAATTCACCAACTCAGGACAGATTAAAACCTTACATCGTTCAGCCAAAAGAAGGTAAATGGAGGATTGCATATAAATATGGAATCAGTATTGAAATTCTTGATAATTTAAACCAAGAAACCGGAACAATACTTAAAATAGGTCAAAAAATTGCTGTACCAAATAAAGCTGAACTAGAATTAAAAATTGTTGAGGAAAATCGAGACTATTTTGAAATTCAAAACAATATCCAAATTTCCGTACTAGAGCAAAAATTAGGATTAAATAAAAATTCAATTGTAAAACTAAATCCAGGTATAATTGATAAAATTGAAAAAGGAATTATAATTAAGGTTCCCTTTTTGACCAAAACAAATGAAGATGTAATCAATCTTTCAAAAAAATCTTTAAAAGAAAATATTATCAATTTTGAAACAAAGAAGTTTGCTTTAATTCTTCCGTTTAGATTAGATAATTTTAACTACGATTCTATCCAGAAATCTACCCCAATTTTAAAAAATGATAAACTTCTAAATATATCTTTGGATTTTCTTTTTGGAGTTGAAATGGCAGTTAATTCTTATTCCCAACTTGGAATTGATGTTCAGATGGATGTTTATGATAGTGCATTAAATATGCAAAAAATAGATAAAATTTTATCAGAAAATGACTTTGAAAATTATGATTTTGTATTAGGCCCACTAAGCAATAATCTTTTTGATTATTTTGTTAATTCAACAGTAGATTTAGATATTAAAATTATTAAGCCTTTATCAAAAAAACAAAACACTGATAGCAGAATAGTAAATACTATTCCAAATGATTCAATACTTTTTAATAAAATAATTTCTCACGTTAAAAAAGATTCTATTAAGTCTGAAAAATATATTATTTCAGACTTAAGAAGTATTGATATAAGTGATAAAATCAAGCAAATTTTCCCAAACGCAAAACAATTTTACTCAAAGGTAAACGAGTCTGGAGTTGATACAAAAACTTTAGTATATGATGATTTAGACTCCACATTTGTTAAGGGTAAAAACATTGTTTTTCTTGAAACCAAAGAGCAAGGCTTTGTTTCAAATGTTACTAGTATCCTGAATTCGTTTATTAACGATACAATTAATATCGAATTGGTAACAACAAATAAAAACAATGCTTTTGAGGGAGTTAACATTTCAAATAATTTTCTGTCAAATTTAAAATTCCAGTACCCATCAATAAATAAAAAAATTGATATTGAAAAGGATAGCACTTTTATTGAAGAATTTATTTCAAATTATAATTTTTCCCCTAATAAATATTCGCTTAGAGCATATGATTTGGTTTATGATATGCTGTTGAGGATTAGTAATGGTGATTTTGATGATAATGATCTTCATGAAATAGAAACTGAATATTTTGAAAATAAGTTTAAATACAAGAGAAGTTTTTCAGGATCCATTGATAACGTGAGTGTATACCTGATGAAGTTTGAAAATTTAAAAGTTGATCAGTTATCTGATAATTAAAAAATCAACCCGATTTTCTACCTCCATTGCATTTAATTTCATTAAATTTGTTCGCGTTTATAACGCATTATGTCTTCGCAAACTAAATATATTTTTGTTACTGGCGGTGTTAGTTCATCCCTTGGGAAAGGGATAATAGCTGCATCTTTAGCTAAACTTCTTCAAGCACAAGGATATAAAACAACTATTCAAAAGCTTGACCCATATATTAATGTCGATCCCGGAACATTAAATCCTTATGAACACGGAGAATGTTATGTTACTAATGATGGAGCTGAAACTGACTTAGATCTTGGTCACTATGAAAGATTTTTAAATGTCCCAACTTCCCAAGCAAACAATATAACAACCGGAAGAATTTATCAGAATGTCATCAGTAAAGAAAGACAAGGTAAATACCTAGGAAAAACAGTCCAGGTAATTCCTCACATAACTGATGAAATTAAGGAGAATATAAAATTTTTAGAAAGTAAAGGTGAGTATGATATTATTATAACAGAGATTGGCGGTACTGTTGGAGATATTGAATCATTACCATATATTGAAGCATTAAGACAATTAAAGTGGGAAATGGGAGAGGATAATCTAATTGTAATCCATCTTACACTTATTCCTTATTTGTCTGCAGCAAAAGAATTAAAAACCAAACCTACCCAGCATAGTGTAAAAACTCTTATGGAAAGCGGAGTTCAGGCAGATATCCTTGTTTGTAGAACAGAGCACGAATTAAGTAATGAAATTAAAGAAAAGTTAGCAAGATTTTGTAATGTGAATGTTGATTGCGTTATTGAATCTATTGATGTTAATACTATATATGATGTTCCTAATCATATGCATCATGAAGGTCTAGATAAAGTCGCACTCACAAAACTTAAATTAAATTATAATAAGCCCAATTTAATTGCTTGGAATGATTTCCTAAATAAATACAAAAACCCTAAAGACTCTATTAATATTGCATTAATTGGAAAATATGTTGAGTTACAAGATTCATATAAATCGATTCTCGAATCTTTCATTCATGCAGGAGCTATTAACGAAGTGGATGTAAATATAGTTCCATTGCATTCTGAACATATTACTTCTGCAAATGTTCAAGAAAAATTAGAAAGTTTTAATGGGATTTTAGTTGCACCAGGATTTGGTGAAAGGGGTGTTGAGGGTAAAATTGAAGCAATTAAATATGTAAGGTTAAAAAAAATACCATTTTTTGGCATCTGTTATGGAATGCAAATGGCAGTAATTGAATATGCAAGAAATGTTTTAAAATTAGTTGACGCTAATTCAACTGAGGTTAATCCAAGCACCAAAAATCCTGTCATTGATCTTATGGAAGAGCAAAAAAGTATTACTGACAAAGGGGGAACAATGAGGCTTGGTTCCTGGAAATGTAATGTTAAAAAAGAAACTTTATGTCATTCAGTTTATAAAAGCGAAAATATCGATGAAAGACATAGACACAGATATGAATTAAATAATAAATATTTGAATATGCTTGAGGATAACGGTCTAGTAGCTTCGGGAAAAAATAATGATACAAACCTCGTTGAGGTTGTAGAAATAAAAGATCACCCATGGTTTTTAGGTGTTCAATTTCATCCAGAATATAAAAGCACTGTTTTATCACCTCATCCATTATTTGTATCTTTTGTTAATGCTGCAATTTTAAATAAGAATAATTAGATGGACGAAAACAAGGTTGACATTAATTCATTAATAGGGTTTTTCCTGATTGGTTTAATTTTTATCGGGTGGTTATATTTAAACCCGCCTCCTCCAACACCTGTAGTTACTCAAACGGAAAATAATGAAGTAAATATCGAAAACGAATCTCCAACACAAGATTTATCAGAAGTTCTCTCTGTATCTAGGATAAATGACAGTCAAGATTCTAATCTAAGCTTTGAAAATTCATTATCCGAAAAGAATGAACTGGTTAAAATTGACACAGAAAAATTTATAATTGAGTTTTCTACATTGGGTGGGCAGATATCATCTTTAGAACTCAAAGGACAGTTAAATTATTTAGGTGAACCTGTAAACCTAATACAATCTAAAAACTCTACATTTAACTTAGACTTCACAACAAAAAACGGAAGAATATTTAACACAAAAGATCAAAAATTTATTTATTCAACAAATGACCTTGGTTCAGTCAAGCAAGTTTCTATGAAGCTTATGGTTTCCGAGGATGTTTTTATTGAATATTTGTATTCTGTTAATCAAGATGATTATATTATTGATCTAGATATAAATTCAAGAGGATTTTATAATATTCTTGATACAAGTAAAACATATAACTTAAATTGGGAGTTAAGTGCATTTAGAAACTCAAAGAGTATTTCTTATGAAAATAGATATTCATATCTAACATACTTTCATGATGATGACAAGATTGATTATTTATCAATTAGCGGAGATGATGAAGATGATGAAGAAAACATTAACTGGATTTCATTCAAACAACATTTTTTTAGCTCTATAATAATCGCTGAAAATGAAAATCCATTTAAAAATGTTGAATTTAAATCTGAAGACTTAGTTCAAGATAATAACACCGATACTTTATACACCAAAAAATTCATTTCAAAAATTCCTTTTGATTACTCAAATAATGAGTTTGATAATTCTTTGAAATTTTATTTTGGACCAAATCAATATTCACAACTGGAAACATATAATATTGGTTTAGAGGAAAGTGTTGATTTTGGTTGGGGTATATTTGGATTTATTAACAAAAACGTATTTGTTCCGCTTTACAGGTTTTTAAGTGGTTTATTCCCATATGGAATTGCGATTATTTTTATGACAATAATTGTAAGAATTGTTCTTGCTCCTGTACTTTATAAATCTTACTTATCACAGGCTAAAATGAAAATCTTGAGGCCCGAACTTGATGAAATTAATAAGAAATTTAAAGATAATGCTATGAAAAGACAACAAGAGATGATGTCTTTATATAGAAAAGCTGGAGCTAACCCAATGAGTGGATGTTTGCCTGGCTTACTTCAGATCCCCGTTTTTTATGCCCTTTTCATGTTTTTTCCTTCAGCATTTGATTTAAGACAAAAGAGTTTTTTGTGGGCTGATGATTTATCAGCCTATGATAGTATTTTAGATTTTGGTTTTTATATACCACTTTATGGAGATCATGTTAGCTTATTCCCAATACTAGCCTCTGTCTCAATATTTTTCTATATGAAAATGACCACTGGTCAGCAAATGGCCTCTCAACCTCAACCACAAGAAGGCATGCCTGATATGACTAAAATGATGAAGTATATGATTTACTTTGCTCCAATTATGATGATGGTATTCTTTAATAATTATTCCAGTGGACTTAGTTTATACTATTTCATTTCAAACTTATTATCAATTGGTATTATGTTTACTATCAAGAATTATATTCTTGATGAGAAAAAAATAAGACAACAAATACAATTTAATAAATCTCAGCCTGTAAAACCTCCTAGTAGATTCCAAAGGAAAATGCAAGCAATTATGGATGAGGCGGAGAGACAGAAAAAAAATAAGTAATAATTTAGCCCTCATTTCTCATTTTATCATTCCTAATAGTGGCATAAGCTTTGATATCATTTTAATAAATAATAACATCATGGATAGACCAAAATGCGGATGTGGTAATACTCAGAACCCTAACGGTTACTGTGACGGATCACACCTAAATAATAATTAAATTGAAAAGAATAGTTGTAATTGGTGCTAGTAGTTCATCTAATTCAATTAACAAAAAATTTGCTAGCTATGCTGCAAATTTAGTTTCTCTAAAAAAAGAGGTTATAGAATTAGATCTGAGGCAATATGAAATGCCAATATACAGTGAAGATTTACAAAACCTTTCAGGAATTCCCAAAAAAGCATTTGATTTTAAAAGCGAAATCTTAAATTCTGATGCATTAGTTATTTCACTTGCTGAACATAATGGTTCTTACACAGCAGCGTTTAAAAATATTTATGATTGGATTTCTGTTATAGAAGCTGATGTTTGGTGTAGCAAACCAATACTTCTGCTATCTGCTTCAACCGGTGCTAGAGGTGGAAAAACAGTCCTTGATACTGCTTATATTAGATTTTCTAGAAATTATAAATTTAAAATTCCTTTTTTTTCACTACCAAATTTTAATAAAAATTTTGATTCGGCTCAAGGTATCATTGATATAAGACTTAATCAAGATTTTCAGGCAGTTTTAATAGATTTTGAGAATATAATAAATGAAAGTTAATTTTTACCCACCAAGCGTTCAAGTTTCTGGAAACTTTAATTTTGGTAAAATACTTGAAAAAAAACCAATTGGATTTCCTCAAGATGGCGGACAATTGAAGCCTTTTTCAAATCTATTTTACTGGGCTTATGCATGGACCCCAGAAAAAAGAAGTACGATTGGTTTGCATCCCCATCAAGGTTTTGAAATATGTACTTTTGTTTTAAAAGGAAGTATAAATCATTATGATACTCGGTTAAATAAATGGATTAGACTCGATGAAGGTGATGTGCAAATTATAAGATCAGGTAATGGAATTTCACACTCTGAAGAAATTCTTGAAAAATCAGAAATATTTCAAATATGGTTCGATCCAGATTTATCAAAATCACTTAAGAAACCTGCTTCTTACAATGATTATAAAAATGATAAGTTTGAGTTTACCAAATTTGAAAATTATTACATAAAACATATTCATAATAAAAATTCAAAAATGTGGATGGATTCTGAAGATGTAGTTATTAATGAATATTTTATTGACACATATTCATCGGTTGATATTAAAATTGAAAATGACAAGATTCACTCCTTTTTCTTATATGATGGTGAGATTTCTCTTAAAGAGTTCAATTTCAAAAAAGGAGATTTCTTCAATATTTCTGACGCTAAAAACATCTTCATAACAACTCAAAAAGCATCTAAACTATTTGAGATTTCATCCCCAATTAAACCGTCTTACAAGACATATTTTAATTAACATCTTAATTATTAACTTTACACTGTGAAAAAAGTTATTATTGGTCTTTCTGGAGGCGTTGACTCAAGTGTAAGTGCTTTGTTATTAAAGCAGCAAGGATATGAGGTTATTGGACTTTTTATGAAGAATTGGCATGACGAAAGTGTAACTATTTCTGATGAATGTCCTTGGTTAGATGATAGTAATGATGCAATGTTGATTGCAGAAAAATTAGGAATTCCTTTCCAAACAGTTGATTTAAGCAAAGAATATCATTCTAGGATTATAGATTACATGTTCAACGAATATGAAAATGGAAGAACTCCAAATCCAGATGTGCTTTGCAACCGAGAAATTAAATTTGATGTATTCCTTGAAATAGCTCTTGGCCTTGGAGCAGATTATATAGCTACTGGACATTACTGTCAGGTGAATAAAATTAATAAAGATCATAAAGAAATTTACAGATTAATAGTTGGTGCTGATGAAAATAAAGACCAATCTTATTTTCTATGTCAACTGAATCAAAAACAGCTTTCAAGGGCTATTTTCCCCATTGGTCACTTAAATAAAGCCGATGTTCGAAATATTGCAAAAAAAAATGATTTAATCACTGCTGATAAAAAAGATTCTCAAGGTTTATGTTTTGTTGGAAAGGTCAAATTGCCAGATTTTTTGAAACAGAGATTAATACCTAAAAAAGGTAAAGTCATCAAAATTGACTCTAAATTTATTCAACAAAAAATTGATTTAAATCTGTTAAATTCAAAAGAAGAGGAATTAGAATTATTAAGTTCTCCATTCTCATTTTCATCTAATGACGGTCAAGAGATAGGTGAACATAATGGCGCATATTATTATACAGTTGGCCAAAGGAAAGGTTTAAATATTGGAGGCTTTAGAGAGCCTCTCTTTGTTATTCAAACAGATGTGTCTAAAAATATTATTTATGTAGGAATGGGAGAATCTCATCCAGCACTATTCAAAAAAGCTCTTTTTGTAAATTCAAATGAAATTCATTGGATCAGAGAAGATTTAAAAATTTATGAAAATGAAACAATGGAAGTTAAATTTAGAATTAGATATAGACAGCCTTTACATACTGCAACCTTATTTATGTTTAAAAAAGGTTTATATATGCTGTTTGATAAACCAATTTCGTCTGTTACATCTGGTCAGTTTGTTAGCTGGTATCTTGACGATGAACTCATAGGTTCAGGAATAATTAGTTAATTATTTTTTGATACAACAAATAATCCTCTTTGTATATCACTTATAATTATGTTTTGACTATCAAATAAAGGGTAAACACTCCAAGCACCACTAAACCCACTACCTTCGCCGTCTGGAAAAGTATCAAAGAACCCTGTTTCATACATGTTTTTAGATTCAATTTGACTAATATCAATTTCTCTCATTCCTGCTTTGTAACTTGCTAAGTAGAATTTATCTCCTTTGATATAACCGTTATGATCAATCGCAAGAGTAGGTCCATTGTAGTCAAAGTGTATAAGTGGATTATCAAGGTCAGATAAATCTAATACGATGCTTCTTGTATTAATTCCATCTGCAGCTTCATCTAATTCGTCACCAACAATAAAAAACTTATGATCTTCGGTTAGCCAACCTTGGTGAGTATAATGTACATTATCATAGGAAATTGAAGAAATATATACAGGATTTGATTTATCAGTAATATCAACTATGTCTACATGATTTTGATTACAGCCAATAATAATTTCTTTTCCAATGTAATCTTGATCAGGTCCATTATATACAACTGACTGAGCATCGTGTGAATATCCAGCTTCACTAAATCCTCCTTCCAAAATCGGATTAGTAGGGTTTTGGATATTAATGAATATTGGACCTCCGTCAAATAAACCTCCACTTTCATGTCCAGGATCACGAGTAAAATTTCTTCCAGTGTCTTGATTTCCAACAGGATATGCATAACCTGTATCCTCATTAATTACAATATTATGAGCTCTACCAAAATCAGTAAAATGATAATCAGCAATGAATGTAGTTGGACTATTTTCTACGTTTCTTAATTTTGTTAAATCAAATACCTGCATTCCGTGATTTGATGCTTCACTAACAATGTAAGCATGGTTATTATACACCTTTATATCTCTCCATATACTATTTACCGTGGCAGATGGTAAAATTCCAATAAGTATTAGGTTTTTTGGATCACTCATATTTACAAAAGCTGTATGAGATGATAAGCCAATTATAGCATATTCATCTCCGTTTAACGGATCTTTCCATCCCCATGAGTCATTAACTCTAGTATTAGACTCATAATCTATACTTAATCCCTCAATTGATAAATGTCCAAGAAGATTAAATTCATTACAAGGATATTCACCCGCAAACCCATTAATACAATTGAGAGATATAAAGTCAACCAGGTCACAATCATCGCCAATACCATCACCATCAGAGTCTGTTTGATCTGGATTAAAGTTTAAATAACAATTATCCTCTGAATCAATTATACTATCAAAATCTAAATCAGAACAAGAATCTCCAATTCCATCACCATTTGAATCTGTTTGTGATTGATTTGAAACATCAGGACAATTGTCTATTGAATCGTAAAATCCATCTTGATCAGTATCAGCATTAAATATGTCAACAGATTCATTTTGACAAGAAATAGTAATTAATAGGAGAAAAAATTTTTTTTTTAAGTGTTTCATATTACTTCTAAAAGTTTAAGTTAATGAAAATATTTAGATTTTTAAATTTTGTACTATTTTGTCCAAATTCTCCATGATTCATCAGCCTGAATTTCTAGCATTTCTAATCCGTTTTTTATTATGCAACCAAATATCATTCCTTTTTTTAAAAAAAGTGATTGAGCTGGATTATATATTAAATCGTATAAAATATGGGCTCTTGTTAAATATTTATAGGGTATATTTGGATACTCGTTTGTATTGGGAAAAGTTCCAACGGGAGTACAATTTATTATAAATTTGTGTTCATTGATGATACGCTTATTTAAGTCTTCATAAACAAATTCAGATTTACCAGATTTTCTAGAAACTGTGGAATAATTAATTTTTAATTTATTTAGAACATATTTGATTGCTTTAGATGCACCACCACTGCCAAGAATTAATGCATTTTCAGGCTTTTTATTTTCAATCAAGCCTAGTAGTGACTTTTCAAAACCTATAAAATCAGTATTAAATCCAATATATTTATTATTAATTTTTTTGATTGTATTGACTGCGCCAATAGTTTTTGCAGCTTCATCGATTTCGTCAAGAAATTTTATAATTTCTTCTTTATATGGGATTGTAACATTAAAACCATTAATTGTATCATCCTGTAAAATCATTTTTACATGGGAGATATTCTCGACATCAAAGTTTGAGTATATACAGTTTAGATTTTCTTTTTCAAATTTTTCTGAAAAAAATTTCTTTGAGAAACTGTAATCTATATTTTTCCCGATTAGTCCGTATTTTCTATTTTTTTTCATAACTACTTAAAAACACAACCAATGCTATTCCAAAAAACATAAAGATAATGGCATAAAAAGTTTCAAAATTAATTTCTGGCAAATACCTTACTATTTTATATTCGTTTTCAATACTCAAAGTTGACTTCCAAGGCCAAATTACCCCTAATGATCCAATTATAAAACCAAATATAATAGAATTACAAAGTTGGTTGAATTTACTTAAAAGATAACTAAGAATTTTTGACAGTGTAATAAGCCCAGTTATCGAACCGAGAGTGAATACTGATAATACTTTTATATAATTTATACGTTCTTCACTTAATAAGTTTGAAAAGTCTCCTCTAATTATTTCATTAATACTATCGTATAAAGCATTAACTGAATCAACCAATAGTAACACATAGTTTCCCAGCAGCATAAGAAGGAAGGATCCTGAAAGACCTGGTAATATCATTCCACTTACACTTATTATCCCACAAATAAAAACAAAATATAAATTGTCATTTTCCTTTGCTGGATCTGCTAAACTCAAAAGAACACCAATCGAAGTTCCCATAATAATGAAACAAATATTTTTAAAGTTTTTAAGGTCAATAATTGTTCTGAGATGAAAAATAGTTCCGATAACTAATCCAAAAAATAAACTCCAAACATATATTTCAAAACTATTTAATAGAAGGTCTAATATCTTCGATGTAGAAAAGTAGCTAATCACTATTCCTGAAAGAATAAGGACTAAAAATTTGCCATTAACATATTTTAAAAAATCGTTGAATTTAGCCTTTATTAAAAATTTTAGAGCTGTTTTATCAAATCTTTTTAAACTAAAGATTAATTCTTCATAAAAACCAATAGCCATAGCCACTAAACCACCTGAAACTCCCGGAATCTTGTTTGCAGTTCCCATCAATATACCTTTAATTAGAATTTTCAAATAATTAGATATCGATTTTTTATCTGTCATTTAATATTTTTTGTTTTTTCTAATAGAAAAACTATGATAAAACCTAAAATTACAAGGAAAACAGACAGTAATAAATTAAGATTTGATAATTCCACAGAAAAACTTTTATTCCAGGGCCATACCTTTTCGATTGTACCAATGACTAATCCGAGCAGTATAGTGTAGGTAACGTTTCTGTGATTTTTAAAAAGATATTTTAGAATTCTACTAAAACCTAACAATCCGATTATTGCACCCAAAATAAAGGTAAATATCACGATAAATTCTAAATTATCAAGAGACTGAATTAAATAAGTATAAACCCCTAAAATTACAAGAATTAAAGATCCAGAAATTCCTGGTAAAATCATTGCCGATGAAGCAATTATTCCAGAAAAAAAAACATATAATAAACTTATTTCGGCAGTTTCATAGATTGAAAAAGATGAAAGAAATAAAGAAAACAATACTGATATTACTAAAAAAAATAAACTTATAGAAGACCAATGGTTTATCATTTTATAAATAACATATATCGTCGCAAATATTAATCCTAAAAAAAACGACCATATAAATAATGGAAAGTTTTCAAGTAAATTTGCTGAAATTTTTACAAAAGAGATTAAACTAATTCCAATTCCTAAAGAAACAACTAATAAAAAGTTTCCATTTAATTTTTTCCAAAAAGAGTTGAAACCATTTTTTTTAAATTCATAAAAAAGACTAATATTTAATTCACTAATTGACTTAATTAGTTCTTCATATATTCCAACCAACAGGGCTATCGTTCCACCTGAAACACCTGGTATTGCATCTGCTATGCCCATGAAAGCACCCTTAAAAAATAACTTTATGAAATCAAATGTATTTCTACTTCGCATATTAAATTTCTAGTATGTTAAACTAGTAATTTTTTGTTGAAGTTTTAGATAAACAGTTTAAATATATTTTCCAGTATTTGGATTTTTCTTGGTTTAGCTTAATTGCTTTCTCGATATATTCTTTAGCTCTTTTGAATTTGTTTTCCCTATAATAGAACATTGACAGCCTAAAAAAAGCTTTATCCATATTTGGATCTTCATTAATACATTTAAAATAGTAGTTTAAAGAATTACTATAGTCATACTTTTTTTCATAACAAAATGCTATCCTAAATAGGGCATAGGAGGAATTTGGATTAATACTTATAATTTCCTTATAGTTATTAATAGCTTCATCATATTTTTTCATTTTCTCTAACAACTTACCCTTGTCGATATATGGGCTTGTAAATGTATCATCTGAAAATATCGCATAGTCATATGATGCAATAGCCTGATCATACATTTTATTTTTTTCGTAGCTTTTACCTAAATTATGCCAACCAATTTCATTGTAGGGGTTTTTTGAAAGGTATTCTTTCAAAAATAATATTAGACCATTAGAATCTTTAATCATTTCATAACAATAGAGTATATTGTATAGTGCACTATGATCTAAATAATCATAATTAAGACTTTTCTTAAAATAGTAATTAGATTTTAAATAGTTTTCTGTGTACAAATACTCAATACCAATCTGATAAAATAATTCTGACTTGTTTTCATAATCATTGATTATGGTTTTGAGTAAAGAGATAGACTTATTATGTTTTTTTTGTTTGGAAAGTATACTTGATTTTAAAATTATAGCTTCATAGTTGGTGGTTTCAATCATTAAAATTGAATTAACCAAGTCAAGAGCATTTTTAAGTTTGTCTTCCTGAATAAAAATCTCAATTTCATAAAGAGACAAATTAGTATTTGCGGGATGTTGGCTTAATGAAAGCTTCAGGGCTTTTTTTGCTAATGTAAGTTTTCCGGTATCTAAATAATAAGAAATGATATTTTCGAACTCAACAGAATCAAAGAAAATAACAGTATTTTCTTTAACCATTTTTTCAAACTTACTTATTGAAAAATTTATGTCATTCACATTATCCATCTCAAATCATCTTATACGTTAAAAATAAATATGATTTGTTTTAAAATCAGTCAACGGATTTTAAACTTCTTAACAAACTAATTAACACCTATTCAATAGAATTGAGAATATTTAAAATAATATCACACCCATCCTCAATTTCTTTTTTAGAAATTGTTAGGGGTGGGGTAATTCTTACAGCTCTTTTTTCGATGAGAAGCCAAAATAGAATTAATCCTTGATTTTTTGCTTTCAAAACCAACTTGTTAGCAATTTCTGCATTGGTCATAATCAAACAGAGCATTAAACCAACTCCTCTAATTTCTTTTATTAGTTTGTGATTTAATTTTTTTCTGAATATTATTTCTTTTTCTCTTGATTTTTCGGATAATTTTGTATTTAAAACAATTTTTAATGTTTGAAGAGCCGCAGCTGTTATCACAGGGTTGCCTCCAAATGTTGTTATGTGACCCAGGACTGGATTTATGTGAAGACTATCCATTAATTTTTTTGAGCTTGTAAATGCTCCAATAGGAATACCACCGCCCAATCCTTTTCCGTAAACAATTACATCTGGAATGCAATCATAATTTTCAAACCCAAACAATTTACCAGTCCTACCTAAACCTGTTTGAATCTCATCTAAAATTAATAATGCACCAACATCTTCACATTTTTTTTTTACCGCCCCTAAATATCCGTCTTTAGGCATAATAAATCCAGCACTGCCTTGAATTGTTTCCAATACAACACATGAAGTTTGATTATCGATTTTATCAATATCCTCAAATGAATTATAATTGATAAAATAAACCTCAGGAATTAGGGGAGCAAATGGTTTTTTTCTTTCCTCTAAACCCATTAATGTTAGGGCGCCCATAGTACTTCCATGGTATGCATTTTTTGCAGCAATAATTTTTTTTCTTCCGGAAAATCTTCTTGCTAATTTCATCGATCCCTCTAATGCTTCTGTACCTGAATTAGTAAAGTATGTACAATTAAGGCTTTTAGGTAGGTTTTTGGCTAATAATTTCGCTAATTCTAAAGATGGTTTTGTAACAAATTCACCATACACCATTACATGCATATACTTTTCGGATTGATCTTTAATGGCATTTATTACTTCCACGTTACAATGTCCAACACTACAAGCGGATACTCCTGCTACAAAATCTAAATATTTTTTATTGTTTTTGTCATATATATAACTACCCTTGGCCTTTGCAACTTCAATCATTAAAGGGAAGGGTGTAGTTTGTGCTTGATATTTTTTAAACTCTGATATGATAAATTTTTTATTTTAAATCTTTAATTTTTGTTAATTTAAATTTCTTATCCTCTAAAAACAGGTCATCGATTGATCTAATAATTTCATCTTCTCTAAAATAAAACCCTTTAAGTAATTTGTCATTTTCATTGAATTCATCTTCTGGATATACCTTTCCGTCAATTTGATTTATTTTATTAAAAGTATCAATATTTTGGTTAGAAATAAATATTTTAATTTTTGCTGACTTTGATTTGTCAATGCCTATCAATTCATTTTCTGAATTTCTTAAATAGTAAATAGACTCTGCATTTTTTATAATATCTATCTCATTTAATTTGCCATCAACGAAATTTCCGTTGAGTCTTTTACCCGAAATTTGATTAAACCCAAATTCCATTGTATCCTTTTCTATAATAAATGCATTGTTAAAGACAAAAAGAGAGTCAATCACTTCTTCCTCGGTATTAAATTTAATATGAATAGAATCGCCAGTAATTTGACTTCTATTATTCCATAAAATAGGCTTTCTTTTTTTTCTTGACCCGCTATTAATTATATTTTCTTTATTAATTAATTGGGCAATTCCCGTTATCTGATTAAAGTGTATTGAATCGCATTTTCCACTAAGGTTATTTCTTAAAATTTTTCCATTCATAAAAGCCCTAATAATTTGTTCATTCTCTTTTCCAGTTATTATAATTGATTCACCATGTATATATGTAGTATCCTTTTCTTTGAATGATGCGATTAAGGCTTTTTTCTCAATAAACATTGAATCAACATTTCTGTGAACCTCAGCATAGTGCCCCGTAGTCATATTTTTATTTATTGTATCAAGGATTTTAATATTATTAGTTGCAGATGCATAATTTATTGATTTGTCAAAATAAATACTGTCTCCATTAATCTGATATTCTTCAAAATCAATTTTTGAATTTTTAATAAAATATCCATTATCATTAGTTGTATCATAATACCCAATTTCACAATATATTTTTGAGTCATCAGTGATAATATCAGTGGGTCCTGAAAAATATGATTTTCCCGTTTGGGTATAGTAGTTTAATATATCAGAGTAGATATTATATTTTGGAGTTCTTAAATCAACATCTTTTTCAAATCGATATTTTTTTTCATTGGCAAAAAAAGTTCCCTTTAGACTAAATATTGTATCTGTAAAGCTTCTTATTAATTTACCTTTTTTATTATAAAAAGCTTCTTGCTTGTTTCTATCAAAATATAATGATTCGGTATATAGTTTTGACTCGGGTTCATTTAGAATAACATTTCCACTTGCAAAAACTAATTTAGTGTTCCCATTATACTCAAGATAATTTGCTTTTAAATCTATTGTGTCTCCTTGTTTCAATGATACTTCCCCAAAAGCTTCAATAAAATTTCTTTCTTCGTAAAAAAATGCTTGATTACATGTCATCAACACGCCATCATGAGAAATAAGTACTCTTTGGTCTTTATCCCTTGTTAAAACAGATGCATCAGGAAATTTAATTTTATCTTTTTCGAAGAATCCAGCTTTTTCTATTTTTATTTTTGTTTTTTCTTGAGCAAATATTTCTGTGTAGAAAGAAGAAACTAAAAGAATTAAACAGACTAAAAGGAATTTTTTTTTCACCTTACTATCTAAAAAGTGTTTCTTTTCTGTCTGGACCAACAGAAACTATAACAATAGGTATATTCAATTCTGATTCCAGAAAATCGATATAAATATTCAAGCTTTGGGGTAAATTATCTGCAGTTTTTAGCTCCCTTAAATCTTCTGACCACCCCTTAAACTCTTCATAAATTGGCTCAAGAGATTCCTCTGAAAGATTATAAGGTAAATTCTCTATTATTTGCCCCCTATATTTATATTTTGTGCATACTAGTATTTTATCAAAACCACTTAAAACATCTGTTTTCATCATCATAAGCTTAGTAACTCCGTTAATTCTACAAGCATATTTGAGAGCAACTAAATCTAACCAACCACATCTTCTTGGCCTCCCAGTTGTAGCTCCAAATTCGTTACCAACTTTACTCATTTTTTTTCCATAATCGTCAAATAATTCAGTTGGAAATGGCCCTGATCCAACTCTTGTTGTATAGGCTTTAAAAATCCCAAAGACTTCATTGATAGAGTTTGGGGAT
>TARA_B100001175_G_scaffold295759_1_pt1 | contig 16747 bp, 14 predicted proteins | sample TARA_B100001175 | Tara Oceans TARA_B100001175
TTATAGTTTTATAAAATAATTTTTGACTAGTTATAGTTTTATAAAATGATTTTTGACCATGACAGTTTCTAGTGGCTTCTCTAGTGGCTTCTCTAATGGCTTCTCTAATGGCTTCAAAACCCTCTTCAGTAAATAAATTAGCAGGATTATCATAATCCAATTTTTTTTTATGATATTGAATCTTTAAAAAGCAAATATGCTTTTTATCAAATTTAATATATTTATTCTGTTTAAATAGCAATAGTAATGACTGTCTAAAATCTTGTATTTGATTAGTTAATGTTTGAATACTATCCTCGCCTATTTCCTTGCCTATTGAAGATATCATCATCATTTTAAAGATTTCAAAGATTTGGTTAAATAAAAATGAAATATCACTTGTTGATAGATCTGGGTTAGGTAAAACCTTTAGTTTAATACGATTTTCTAACAAAGATGGTTTGAACTTATGATATTGAGATTGTCGAAAAGCAAGATCGGTTATCTCTTTTTTAATTGCTTTAGAGTCACTGGGTTGTTCTATATCGGTTATCTCTTTTCTAATTGCTACAGAGTCACGGAATTGTTTTATCCACGAATCTGAAGATGAACGTGGTAAATGCATTGTCTCAGGAAAATATGGAACAGATTTGGTTCGCTTGGTAGCCAAGAGTTGGGGTCGAGTAGAAGACGGACAACGACTATCCGAACCATTTCCGAAACAACCACATCTAGGCATAAAAAACTCCTAAGTATAAAATTTTAATCGACAATGATAATCATAAATCTGTACTAGTAGGTATAGCGGAAGCAGACTGAGTTCTTGGAAGGAACTTCTCTTCATACCTATCAGATAGTTTTTCAAATTTATATTCGGGAGGAGTCCCCCGAGAGTTGGTTGGATCATATCTTGAGTCTGAATCATCGTCACTAACACTAGGTTGGAGCAAATCCATTCTACTAGGATTTAATTCATTTAAAATAAAACAGATATACCGATGAAACATGAGACTTTGGAACTGCTGATTTGCAGTCTCTACAGTCTTTGCAGTCTCTACAGTATCTACAGTTTGAAGCATGAGTTCTTGGAACTTCTGATATACAGTTTTTTGAACATTATTTTTATTTGTCACTTTATCAATTTTAACAAAAATAAAAGATGGGGGTTTTTTACTTGGATTATACTGATACAATCTCTCTATCCTTTTAAAAAAGGGAATAATACGATCCTCATGACGAGTGTCTGGTGTTTCTAAGGATGTAATAAGAGGGGGGGCGCCCTGTTGGATAGAAGGCCTATGTTTGGTCATGTTTTCACTTTTTGAAAACCACGTATGTCTAAAAAGATTAAAAATAGATTCATAAACAACAAAAATAAAATTAGGATTATCCCTATGGGTTTCAAGAAAGGAGCGGTCTAAGTGAGTTTTAAAGAAATCAAGATTAAATGGAATGGGCTTCTCTGAATGCTTATATAGATGTTCTAATGATGATAGAAGATCCTTAATAACAGGAGAGACAGACGTAAAATCTTTTATTTTTTCTTTCTTGGAAATAGGCCTTAACTTAAGGAAGCTTGGTGATCGTAAAATATCTGTAAAAATAATTAACACATTATTAAAAAAAGTAGCATTAGGTTTTCTCATGAGTTGAGTCATATAATGAAGATTATAGGTATGAGTCGCATTGTTTTTACCAAAAAAAGATTGATTATTTTCAATAATATACGTTTTAAATACCTGAGGGAGATTGGGGACGGATAATAATTTGATAATATCTGGAAGTTTGAATAGTAATTCACTCTTCTTAAGTTTTGTTTCATAAAAATCACGAATAGTGTCGAGCCCTTCTAATAGAGGATATAAATCGGTATTTTGGTTTGAGCTATCCTCATCAAGTCGTATCAAACAGCTATCAAGATTATCTAAAAAAGACTTAAAAAGATTATTAAAAAATTCCATCTTTTCGTCTCTATTAGGTAGGGAGTCTAAGCACGAATTAATTTCTGTATCCATCTTATCAGGGGTGACTGCCATCTTATCAGGGGTGACGGCCATCATAATAATACAATTAATCTTTTTCTGTTCACGGCTAATCCTAATCTCGTTTTCTGATTTTGAGCGAGCATGCGCAGGGGGCAAGCATGGATAATTGGCTAAATCTGGACATGACTTTGGTTGTGTAGGGTTGGAAAGTAGAGAAGAGCTACCCAAATCTTTGGGAGACACTAGAGAAGGAGTTGATGAGTCTGAGTCACCAGAAGTGCCTACTGCTAGAGAGGAGGTTGGTGAGTCTGAGTCACCAGAAGTGCCTACTGCTAGAGAGGAGGTTAATGAGCCTGAGTCACCAGAAGTGCGTACTGCTCTTTCTGCTCTTTCACCAACTCCAGGTGAGTTAAAACAAGCTCTACACAAATCCATAAAAATCTCCTAAGTATAAAAATCTAATCAGCAACGATAACTATAGATCTATTACGATAAGTTTAAGCACAAGAAATTACTAAAAATATAAAAAAATGTCAAATAAAATAGAAAAGGAGATAAATTGACTTAATCAGTAGTCTGATTTGGTATATAAAACGGTTTAAGTTCTAAAGTATCAACAGATTCTTCTTGATTAAATTGATCAGCATTATCAAAATTTAAATCGATATCACCAAATGATGGGGGAGCGGGTTTAATAGAAGGTTGCTTCGATTGAGACGAAAATGATTGTGGAATAAATTGATTAGAAACAGCTTGAGAGGTAACGCCATCTAATATGTTAAATTCAGTAGTAGTAGATGACTGAGACGTTAGTGAGTCTTGATTAGACTTTAACTGTTCTTGTTCTAATAAAAAACCATCTAATGTAAGAGATGGTCCTGAATCATTATGTTGAGGAGCTGCATACGTATTAGCTTGGTTTAATTGAACAGCATTATTAGCATCATAATGTGAATTATCTTGAAATAATGTTTTTGTAGTGAGTTCATCAGCTGTAACAGGGTAGGTGGTTGGATTTGAAAACGATGATGATTCAGAATCAGCATTTAAAGCCTGTTTTAGAGTATTAAGGTTAACACTATTATTAGAATCATAATCGGTATTAGCAAAAGAAAAGCTAACTAGTAATGAAAGAGTTGTTATGATAGTAATACAAAGTGTCATAGATTAAATATTCCAAATTAAGTTATAAAATAAACATATATACAGTATTATCGTGTTTTAGATATGAAAAATTTCAATAATTTAACAATATCTAATTATTCCATATCAATTAAAAGTAGGCTAAATGAATCATAGTATTATATGGGTAGAGAAGTGGTTTTTTAATTAACACCATAAATTGAGTAATCAATTGTATCAAAAGAAAGGTTTCAAACAGTTGACATACCATAGTGACAGAACTAAAGTTTAAACGTATGTCTAAGACTCAACGATTACCAGAATGGTTTAAATCATCAAAAGGAAAGTTAGCAGCAACCAAACAATTGTCAGCTATCTTAGAAGAAGAAGTTCCTAATAGTATTTGCCAAGAGGCGCGTTGTCCTAATCGATTTGAATGTTTTAATAAAGGGGTTCTAACCTTTATGATTTTAGGGATTACTTGTACTCGTAATTGTGCTTTTTGTTCCGTAACGCATGGAACCCCACTACCACCCAATAAAAATGAATTAGTTTCTATTTTAAATGCTATTAAAAAATTATCGTTACGATTTGTGGTGTTAACATCACCAAATCGGGATGATTTAGAAGATGGTGGATCCGGGCATTATGCTTATATCGTGTCAGAAATTAAAAAAGCATACCCTAACGTAAAAGTAGAAGTGTTGATTCCTGATTTTAAAGGAGATAAAAAGGCCTTAGAAACCGTTATTGCAGCCAAGCCAGATGTATTAAACCATAATGTAGAAACAGTACCATCATTATATACCATAGCCCGAAAAGGGTCTCTGTTTGAAAGATCGTTAAGTGTATTAAAAATGGCAAAAGAGATTGATTCAACATTATTAACAAAATCAGGATTAATGGTAGGCTTAGGTGAAGAATTTGATGAGTTACAGTATACATTTAAGCGTATTCAAGAAAATCATGTCGATATTTTAACGTTGGGCCAATATCTAAAACCAGCCAAAGATAATTTAGACGTTGCAAAGTATTATAGCCCAGAAGAATTTGATAGTTTACGTATACAAGCTGAAATGATTGGGTTTCCTTTTGTATTTTCTGGACCTCATATTCGTAGTTCATATTTAGCAGATCATGTGTTTGATAAGACCGTAAAAGAAGATATACGTGACTGTATTACAACTTAGTTTAATAGGAATAACATATTTTATAGCAGCTATTCCATTTGGATTATTAGTAGCTCGTTTAAAGAACATTAACTTAAGAGAAATAGGATCTGGCAATATTGGTGCTACCAATGTGTATCGAGCTATGGGAGCTAAATATGGCATTTTAGTATTTTTATTAGATGCAATTAAGGGAGGCATACCTACATATGTGGCTACGTTAGTAGATCCAAATCCTTTGTTTCATATTTTAATAGGCGCTATTGCCGTAACCGGTCATTCCTTATCATGTTACGTTAAATTTAAGGGAGGCAAGGGGGTAGCAACAGGAGCAGGGGTGATTATAGCCTTAAGTCCTATTATTGGTTTAGTAATGATAATACTTGCAGTGATACTCATTTATATAACTCGATATGTAGCCTTAACCTCTATAGTATGTGCAATTGCAACACCGCTGTTATTTTATATCTTAAAGTATCCCCTAGCATATGTAGGAATGTTTGCTGTCATTGGTATCTTTATTATTATTAGACACCGGTCCAACATAGAAAGATTACTCAAAGGAACTGAAAATAAGGTATAATAAAAATTTATAAACAAAAATAGTTGATATGACTGATAAAACAAAGAATTCTCATATAGCGGTATTAGGTTGTGGTTCATGGGCAACAACAATAGCTAATCATATTGCAAAGCAGGGTGTTGAAACACGTCTGTGGTGTCATCGTGAAGGGATTGTTAGGGAAATTAATGTAGATAGAAAAAGAAGCTTATTACCAGGTGTAGTATTATCTAATCAGTTAGCAGCCTATTTAGATTGTCAGGAAGTGATTAGTGGTGCATCAGCTATTATTTTATGTGCGCCTGCACGTTATTTAGAAAGTGTTATTGAAAACTGGAAGCCGTTTTATAATAAAGAACAACCCGTATTATCCTTAATTAAGGGTATTTTTTCAGAATCTCATTTATTTATTGAAGACTATTTAAAAACAATTTTTCCAGATATAAATTATACGTTATTATCAGGACCAAATTTAGCATTAGAAATTGCGCAAGGAAAACCTGCTGCCAGTGTTGTTGCTTCGAACGATCAGCAAAGTCAGGCACTATTTCAAGATTTATTAAGCAATGAACAATTACGTGTATATCGATCCAATGATGTAATTGGCGTTGCTAGTGGAGGGATTGTCAAAAATATTATGGCAATAGCCGCTGGATGTTGTGATGCATTAGAGTTAGGTGTGAACTCCAAATCTAGTTTAATTACCAGAGGGTTAAGAGAAATGATTGAATTTGGAAAATCATTAGGGGCTCAAACCGAAACGTTTTATGGTTTATCAGGGTTGGGGGATTTAATGGCGACAAGTTTCTCATCATTAAGTAGAAATTATCAATGTGGGTATGCATTAGGAAAAGGAAAGACAGCTGCAGAATTTGAAACATCATTAACGACTGTTGCAGAAGGGATTCAATCAACAAGGTTTATTTATAAGTATTCAAGGGAAGGACATATAAGCATGCCAATAACAGAAATGGTTTATAACGTATTATGTGAATCAATTTCAATAGAGGATGCTATTACACAATTAATGACAAGAGATTTAAAATCTGAGTAAAAAAAATGTTAAGAATACTAATATTAATTCTATGTGATTTAATAGCCATTCCCTTATTATTTATAATATCATATTCATTAAAATTTAAGGTGGGCCTACTCTACAATATTATCTTTAACACGAATACAGGGTTAATTTATAATCATGCTCAAATTGAGCCATATTTTGATAATATAGGGATAATTGCCCTGATTTGGTTAGCCTGTTTAGCCATTATGCAAACATATAAGCCTTATAGTGGAATTTTAGCATTTGTTGATCAAGTGATTAACATTCTAAAAGCGGTTTGCTTAGCAACCATATTATTAATGGCTATATCAATGATTACAATATTAATGCCAAATTCATTATTTGTATTGGGTTATAATGCATTGTTTGGAGTGATCCTATTTTCAATGATTAGATTATTGGTAGATAACGTGTTTGGTATTAAACCTTACAAACCAGATTCATGTTGTATTGTAGGGGCTAATAAAGAAGCTCAATATATTTTAGAATACATTTTAAATCAAAAACAACTTAGCTATAGTTATCAGGGGAGCATTTATGATAAAGAACCTGACGAGGTTTTATTTTCAGTACAAAATAAACAAAAAAAAGTAGCTAGTTTTGATGATATGCAAGAGTATCTAATCAGTAATAAGATTAAGCATATATTTTTAATAAAGTCTGAATATCCCAAGAAAAATATTAAAAGCTTAATTAACTATTGCGAAAATCATGATATATCATTCCATCTTTATGATGACGATATAAATGTAATAAAACAAAAATCAACCTATAATCAAGTGGCTGATTTAAATATATTATCTTATGAAAAGAGAGAAGATAATCTTAAAGAAGCGCTAGCAAAGCGTTGTTTTGATATGATTGTTTCCTATATTTTATTTGTCTTATTATTACCTTTATTTGTTGTGATCGGTAGTTGGGTAAAGTTGGTAAGCCCGAAAGGTCCTATTATTTTTAAACAAGAACGCGTTGGTAGAAAAGAAAAAAACTTTATTATGTATAAATTTAGAACGATGTTTCCTGAAGCTGAAAAAGAATCCGGTCCTGTATGGGTAAAAGAAGATGATGATCGTTATATATTAGGAGGAAAATTTTTAAGAAAATTTTCATTAGACGAATTACCACAGTTGGTTAATATCATTAAAAATGACATGTCGATTGTAGGGCCAAGACCTGAAAGACCTTTTTTTGTTTCAGAAATATCAGGTACCCTGTCCGATTTTAAAATAAGGCATGAGATTAAAGGGGGAGTAACCGGTTGGGCACAAATTCATGGAAGAGCCTATTTAACGACAAGGCCTGAAGAAAAGTTAAGATACGATTTGTTTTATATTAAAAATAGGAATTTTATTTTAGATTTAAAAATTATTTTAAAAACTATATTAGTTGTAGGTAAAGGAGAGCAAGCCTATTGAAATCACAAAAAATATTAATTTTTGGCGGTGCGTTTGATCCATTTCATAAGGGGCATTTAGATATGATAAAAATGGTCATAAAAGCAATGCATATTAACCATGTTATACTCATGCCAAATTATATGTGCCCTAATAAAATAAAACCGTTATTACGTGGTGATGATAGAGTATCAATGTTAGATCAGATGATTAAAGAAGAATTAGAACAAAAGTATCAAAATGTGTCCTTTGAGTGTAGTAATTATGAAATTAAGCAAGAAAAAATATGTTACACAAGTGATACAATACGATTTTTAAAAGAAAAAAACCCTAATGATACCTTTTATTTATTAATTGGATCAGATAACTTATTTTCATTTCATTTATGGAAAAATTATCAAGCGATAATAAACCAAGTAAGTTTATGTGTCGTTAGAAGAGGTTTAGAATCAAAGGAGCAGTATCAAGCCTATATCAATGATAAATTTTCAGAAGCTAATGATAAGCCCCTGTTTATATTTGGGAAAAAGCCCATTAATATTTCATCATCAAAAATTAGAGAATGTATCAAAAATAACGTATCAATTGATGACCTTGTTCCAAATGTTGTAGCAAAGGCAATTCAAGATAAAAAAGGATATTAGAATGAAGACGGTTATAGGGATAACAGGCAGAGTAGGCGTAGGAAAAACATACTTAGTAGATGGGGCATTAAAGATTAATCCAACCTATGATGTTATTGATTTAGACAAATTAGGACATCACGTATTACAAAAAGACAATGTGATAAAACTATTAACAGAAAAATATGGTGATAATGTTATCAATAAAGACAATGAAATTGATCGATCTAAATTAGGAGACATCGTATTTAATGATGCTAAGCAGTTAAAAGAGCTAAATAAGATTAGTCATCCATATATCAAAGAATTAGCAGAATATAAAATAAAAGAATCAGCAGCAAATGTCATTCTTATAGTAGGCGCCTTAATTAAAGAAGTAGGCCTATTAGATAAATGTGATCACATTATTGTGATTGTTGCTGATAACAAAAAAAGAGAAGCCTTAATGGGATCAAAAAAAAGAATAGAAAGGTTTCAAGCGTCAGATGAAACCTATAGATCCATTACAAATCACTTGTTTCTAAATGATTTTATAAAAGATAGGATTGAAAAATTTTCAATTTTAGTTCAGAATCTTGTAAGTTAATTCAAATTATAAAGGACATTTAGATGGGGGTTATAGCTCAAACTTTATCATATACAGATTCTGAAGAAAAAAATACTTGGATTGAGCAAGCTCAAAATTCATATGAAAAAAATGATATGGGTAGTTGTGTTGCAATATTATCTAAAGCATGTGCTTTATGTAAAGAAGAATTAGCTAAGAAGCCACATAGTAAGGCACCTCGTCATGAAATTAAATTAATATGGAACTTTACGTTAGACACGATGAAACAGTCATTAAGCTATTCTGATGCTAATCACACTAAATCAAAGCAGGAGAAATTTAATCCGATTAATAGTTTAAAAGCCTATGTTATCGATAGTTTAATTGAAACAGAGTGGAAGAAGCAGTGTATTGGTAAATTTGGAGGACCAAAAAAAATATCATATAGTTGGAAAGAGTGGTATTTAATCAATGAGGCTGAATTAGATCAGTTAGAGACGGTAGAAAAAAAGATTTCCTGGGCTGCTGAAAAGGGTCATATAAACTATATTAAATTTTTATTATCACAATATGATGATATAAATATTAATAAAATTATGTATGATCATAAATTGCCAATAATCTCAAAGGTGATTTCAAATAATTACACAAAATTAGCAATCTATTTATTAGATGAAGATATTAAATTAAATAACAATGATGAGTTTGGGTGGTCTCCCTTACATCATGCTATTAATGTATGTAATTTAGATATTATAAAAGAATTAGTATCACATAAGGTTGGATTAAATATTAGAAATAAACAAGGGCATACACCGTTACATTTAGCCATTATGAAAAGTAGAACTGACATTGTAAAGTTTTTATTATCTGAAGGATGTAAAGTTAACTATAAAGATAAAAGAGGTGTATCTCCCATATATTATGCATTAATGGCCAAAGATACACAGCTGCTAGAAATATTAGTTGAGAATGGAGCTGATTTAAAAGTTAAAGATGGTTTTGGAAGAACACTCGTGCATTTAAGTACAATGTTAGGATATGCCTCTATTTTAAAAGATTTAATATCCTATAAAGTGTCCGTAGATGCAAAAGATGACTTTGGAAGAACAGCATTGCATTATGCCGCTCAATTTGGACGATCAAGTTGTTTAGATATTTTAATTAAAGCTAGTGCAAAAACAAATATTGTCGATAATTTTAATGATACTCCTCTCTTGGTAGCTGCTTTTTCTGAGAAAAAAGCAGAAACAGCTATTTTGCATGAATATGGAACAAGATAAGCAGCTATTATAAAATAATAATTTTAAAAAAATTATTTATATAAAGAGGCAACAATTTTTTCTGCCAAAATTTCGTTAATCGTAACCTTAATCGTAACATCTTCATTATAGTCAATAGATTCAACATGACCAAATTGATGAAATAAATTAATAATATCCATCCGTTTATACGGAATAAAAAATGTTAAGGTTTTTTTAAATGGGGCTAATAAATCAGCTATTGCATCTTCAAATCCTTCTAGATGGGTATCGCATTTAGCTGATATGCAAATATTAGGTTGAAAAGAGGCAATCTGCTTTTTTATACGGTTAGGAGCCGAGACCTGATCCCATTTATTAAAGATATATAAGATAGGTTTATCACTAGCTTTTAAGTCATTAATAATCTGATTGGATGTTAGTATAAACTCTTCAAAGCAAGGATGTGATACATCGATGACATGTAATAGAAAATCAGCATCAGTAACTTCTTCAAGTGTAGAATAAAACGCTTTTACTAATAGAGTTGGGAGCTTTTGGATAAATCCAACCGTATCCGTTAAGATAACTTGATCAGATTGTTTTAGTTTAAGTTTACGAGATGTTGGATCTAACGTTGCAAATAATTTATCTTCAGCTAAAACAGCGGCTTTTGTTAAGCGATTCATAAGGGTTGATTTTCCTGCATTGGTATAACCAACAATAGCCCCTTTTATAAGAGGTGTTTGATGACGTTTAGAACGACGTAGATGTCTATCTTTTTGAATTTTTTCTAATTTCTTTTTAATATGATTAACTCTAGTTGAAAGTTGGCGTTTATCGACTTCTAATTGGGTTTCTCCAGGCCCTCTTGTTCCAATGCCTCCTCCAAGACGAGATAAATGTGTCCATAAGCGAGTTAATCGAGGAAGCAGGTAATGTAATTGAGCTAATTCAATTTGAAGCTTTGCTTCATAGGTTTGAGCACGTTGAGCAAAAATATCTAAAATAAGCCCCGTACGATCAATGACTTTTGTGTTAAATGCAGTTTCTAAAGATTTTGATTGAGCGGGTGTTAAATCATCATCAATTAAAACACATTGAATAGGGTTTTCTTGTATAAATAAGATAATTTCATCGATTTTACCTTTACCAATATAAGTGCCAGGGACAGGATGCTTTTGTTTTTGAGAAAACGATTTTATAATTTTGATATTAGATGTTCGAGCTAGATCTTTAAGTTCATTTAAAGAATCTTGAATAGACAATACAGATGACACATTATGTGAATCAATACCAATAACAATGCCTTGAATCATGACGATATAAACATGGCTACTGGATAGATTGTAAATAGGCGTTATTTGGATGTTTTTGTAATTGAGAGGCAATAAAAGAAGGAATTTTATCTATCTGTTTAGACTTTTTTAAGCAGGTAATATAACGTTTAAAAATATGATTACTTGGAGAGCTAGATTGAAATTGAGGAAGTTGTAAATATAAATCTAGGTAAGAAAGAGTTAATAAAAATTTTTCTTGAACTAAATAAAAATAACTAATTATGTCTAATGTTTTATCTTCTTTTGAATAAAATAGGTCATATAAATTGATATATTGCTCAGCTTTTTTATATTCTTTAATAAACATGTATGTTTGAATGATAACAGCATCAATATATCTGAAATTAGCATTTAATGATTTAGCTATTAAATAACTATTTAAGGCAGAAGGGAAATTATTAAATTTAGTGTGTGTATTAGCAATGTTGTAGTGGGCTTCAGGAATACGGTTATCTGTATTAATAACTTTACTGTAGTAATAGTTGGCCTCAGAAAACCGTTTATTACGTTGTAGAATATTAGCATAATTTAGAATGAATATCGGATTTTCGTAATCAGATAATAAAGCTTGTCGAGAATGAAACGTTGATTTTTGAATATAAGATTGATCTTTGGTATGAATATAGAGTTGAACATAGAGTGCTGCGATGCGTGCATGATACCATGGGTTAATTTTATCTATAGTTTGAATATAAGTCATCAAATTAACAGCTTTTTTTAGATAAGAAATTTTTTCTTCTTTAGACGTTAGTTTAGAAATATAAATATCAAGACTTTTAATATATTCAGATGCATAATGAGATTCTAAAGGAAAGTAGCGAATCGCTTTTTCATATTCTTCAAATGAATATTTAAATCGGTTAAGATAGCGAAAGTTTTTCATTTGTCCTTGAGCTGCTAAAAAATAAGCATTTCTATAACTCAATTCAGAAATTAACGGGAAAAAACAGATAATACCCATAAAAATAGCTGCAATACTATAACAACCTATAATAATAAAAGTTTTAGGAGTAAGGATAATCTTACCTTTAAAGTGCTTAAGTTGTTTCATGGTCAACATACTCATCATTAATAAAACTGAGACCTATTCCAAGTAAAAAATAAAAGAGAAATAGTGTAGCGACAACACCAAAATTAAATAATACTTGAACAAGATAAATGCTTGGAGCAACTATGATTCCAGCTAAAATATAATGTTTGCTTTTGGAGGCATATTTTAAAAATAGTTTTAACATAAGCAAATACCAAGCCCCATAAAAAAAGATATATTTGATAATGAAGCCAATAATACCTTTGGTAGATAGGGTGTTTAAATATTCATTATGAAGTCGATCGGGGGTGTAATTATGCCCACCCTCATGAATACCATATTGTGGGTGACGGTATACAGGATATAGATGTCGAATCGTATCAGGGCCAGATCCAAATAGAGGATTATCTATAATCCAGGCTGGTACAGATAACCACATATATAAACGAGCTTTATTGTTTGATAAGTTAGTCATACGTCCTTCAATCGTTTTAGCAACTCGTAAACTATCAGCTTGATATTGAGATAGACTACGATACGGAGATTGATAGTTTTGAAATTGTACTAAAAAGATACCCGATATAAATAATAAAACCGATACAGCAATAAATAGTTTGCTAAACGATCGTTTAATTAAAAAATATAAAAAAGCAATAATGATAAATAAAAAAGTGTAATTTAATAAATTATGGAAGGAGTTAAAGTCAGAAAAAAAATCACGAAACGAGTTAATGATAACTAAAAATAAAGGGATAAAAACTAAAATAGCTTTAAGTAAAAAAGTAAAGGTAAGATGAAATTGTTCAGATTGTGAAAATTGAGGTTTTATGATGTAGATGTAAAGTAAAGCAAGTAGAATGAAAAAGAAGACAATATATGAAATATTAGAAAAATAAAAAAGTAAGTTTAGTATCATGAAATTACATAAACAGTTCTTGATAAATGACGTGTCAAGGTATTCCTGAATCAAAACGAACAAAGCTAGCAAGAGACAGGTAATAGGAAAGAAATATTTTGTTACAATTGGAATAGCTAAAAAAGGAATTATGAATGCTGCATAAAAAATAAAAGAAAAAAACATTTGTGATATAGGAATCCTTTTAAATGAAAAGGTAGTGCTAGATGCAAGATAAATTAAAACAAAACTTATCATGCCAATAATAGTAGCTAATATAGCTGGATAAGTACCAAAAAGATGCACTTTAAAGATTAAAAAAATATGTGTTAGAGCTGAGCCAAAAAATAACATAATCCAACGATTCAGCGTCATAAGATCGGTATGTTTTTGAAGAATAAGCTGATAAAAGAAAGCGATACAAATAACATAACCAATAATAGTAGCGCGAGAAAATGATAATAGCATGGAATAAAAAACAAGTAATGTACAGGCATTACAAAGTCGATACATAAAAAACGTTTTATTACCTATAGCTCGAATGCAGTAACATAAAGCCGATCCTAATGCTAGCAACGTAAGGTGATAAGCTGTGAAATCAAAAAAATTAAATAAAAATAATAAATAAGAAATTATGATAAAACTTATTATATATAGGATTGTTTTTCTATTTGGAACAAGCGTGTCATAGGTATAAAAAATAGCTGCAATAATAGCAAAAATGCTAAAAAACTGTATGGTTAAGATAGAAAACATTGAAATATCTAATACATGTAAAATAATTAAGGATACGATCATAAAAAGAGAAGAAATAGAGGTGTATAAAATAGGCAGATAAGATTGAGTGATAAATGAGGATACTGATTTAATTTTATTAAGAAAATAATGAGATAAACTAAGTCCCAATGGTGTAATCATAGCAACATACGCACAAAAATGAACTGGATTATTGATGCATGCAAAAACACGAGACACGGGGTCCTTACTCCAATTCATAAAATCAAGACCTAGGCTTTGTACAACCCCATATAAAGATGAAACGGATGTTGAAAATAGACATAAGCAAAAGATAAGAATACGATATCTAGTATTGTCAATAAGCTTTGCTGTCATATAAAACAAGACAACATAATTTAAAATTGTCATCAAACCTTCCCAGCGATCATAAGCGCCAATTGATGAGATAAAGACATTACGAGAAATAATGATAGAAATAATATTTGTAATAATCCAAAATAAAACAGGAATCTCAAGTCCGATACGACGCCATTTAAATCCAAAAAGTGAGTATGATTCTTCTTCAGAATGTTCAAATCCATTATCTTTTAATAAACACGTTTTAAATAACCATGCTCCACATAAAAGTAGAATTATAATACGCAAGAAAAGTAGTTTGTTAACTTCAAAAACAGACCGGGTTACCGAAGAAAAAATAAGCGGAATTCCCATGCTTAAAGCAAGAAAACCCATTAAATAAAATCGTTTAAACCATTTTGAAATTGATACTAATTGATTAGACATTTATGCAGCTAAGTATATCATGATTGTGTAAGGATTTGAAAATATTGATCAGATATGACATTTAAGTTAAAGCGGTCATTAATAGCTTTTTTTGCCTGCTTAGAGTAGTGTTGAGACAGATTGTTATTATTTTTTAATGATAAAATATGCTGAGCAAGCTCCTCAGCGTTATTAGGATCACTAATAATGCCACAATCATAATCCGTAAATAACTGAGAGATTTCAGACTCAGAAGAACAGCAAGCTATGGTAGGAACACCAGAACTTAACAGACCAAATGTTTTGGATGGTACCGAAAGTCCTGTATGATTAGACGTGAGTCCTAAAAGACCACAATCAAAACTGGCTAATAAATTGGGTAGTTGATCACGATCTACGTAGGAATGAAACTGACAATTTGTTAATTGATGGTTAGTAATAAAAGATTGTGCAAATTGTTTTTTAGCACCTTCACCTACAAAAACAAAGGCTATATCATGTGTAGATTTAAGTAGCAAAGCTGCATTCATAATGGTTTCAATAGGATGAAATTTTGCCATATTACCAGCATAACCAATAACAAAATGATTTTGTAACGACCATTTTTGTTTGAAAAAATTAGGATTACTTGGCTTTTGAATATTGGGATCATCAGACCACATAGGAATATACGTGCTATTTTTGTGTGGATGATCAAAATAAGTATCAATTATTTTTTTCATACAGCGACCAATCACAATAACATGAGCTGCATAGTGGTACGTTAATTTATTGTGTGAGCTTAACCAACGAGAAAGTAAGTGAGATTGTGTTAATAATCCTGCTGCAATTAACGTTTCTGGATAAACATCAAAGATAACAACATGATAACAAAATCGTTTAATTGGATATAAAAATCGAACCAGTATAGGTAAGAAAGGAGGGTTTGTAAAAACAAGAATAATAGAGTTTTTTGGAAGAAATAATAACGTTAAAAAAGAAGACAATCCAAATGATAAATGATTAAGCAGTTTTCCTATTAAAGAAAGTTTATTGAAGCGAGTAGACCATAAACGATGAATAAGCATGCCCTGATAAGATAGTGTTTTTTTAACAGTTTTTTGTTCTGTTAGCGTAGGTTGTGAACAATAGATAGTTAAGGGTAATCCTTTTTTAGCTAATGCTTCACAAAGTTCAGTGACAGTTTGTCCAGACGAAATTAATTCAGGATAAAAAAGTTGGCAAAAAACATAAACATGTTTTTCCATTGAACGATTAATGATTATTTATTTGTGACTGAATCCAGTGATAGGTATGGTTGATACCGTCATGTAACGGAAAATTTGGAGCCCAGCCTAGATCTTTAAGAATAAGTTCATTATCACTATTACGCCCACGAACACCCAAGGGACCATCAATATGATTAATACGAATAGATTTATTAGCAACATTTGCAGCTGTTTCAACAAGTTGATTAATCGTTACCATTTCATCAGATCCTATATTATAAGGACCAATCAAATCACTATTCATTAATCTCATAACACTATCGATACAAGCATCTATATATAAAAAACTACGTGTTTGCTGTCCATCTCCCCAAACATCTATTGTTCCCCCATCATCAGCTTCGGCAACTTTTCTGCAAATAGCGGCGGGGGCTTTTTCACGACCTCCTTGCCATGTGCCAAGTGGTCCATAAATATTATGGAAACGAGCAATTCGAACAGGGATGTTATGATTGCGATGATAGGCTAAATATAACCGTTCACTAAATAATTTTTCCCAACCATATTCACTATCAGGCGCTGCTGGATAAGCACTATCTTCAGAACATTTGGGATTATCTGGATCAAGCTGATTATATTCAGGATAAATACAGGCACTTGATGAATAGAATATCTTTTTAACGTTAGCTTTAGTTGCTTCATCAATAATATTTAAATTAATCATACCCGAATTATGCATAACATTAGAATCATGATCGCCCGTAAATATATAGCCGGCACCACCCATATCAGCTGCTAATTGAAAGATTTCATCTATAATACCACCACTATTAATGACTTGTTGAACAACATCTAATAATCGTAAATCTCCAATAATAAAATCATCAGCTTGAGAAGCTTCAAATTCTGGATGCTTTAAATCAACACCACGTACCCAGTATCCCAGGGACTTTAAATGAGATACTAGGTGATGACCAATAAACCCGCCTGCACCACATACTAAAACACGTTTCATTATCAAAACTCCAGCTAATTAAATACTAATAATTATTGTGTCACTTTTAAAACATTAGTTCAAGAATCGATACC
>TARA_B100001175_G_scaffold248677_1_pt1 | contig 16682 bp, 17 predicted proteins | sample TARA_B100001175 | Tara Oceans TARA_B100001175
AAGAAGAAGTTAGGCTATAAGCTTATTAATACCAGAAAACAAAAATAGAGGTATTAACCTTTTTGAAGATAATACATCATTCGCATTTGTAAATGTGTCGACACCAGCACCGGCACCAGCACCAGCACCAGCACAAACTATAATGTTAAACGACGATTCAAGTAGTGGTGAGGAGGAGATTATTGAGGAGGGTCAGATATAAACAATAATCGGGTATTTTAGATGATTACTCTTTTGATTAATAAAAAATAGTAAATTATAGAGGGTCTCCGGGTCTTCTTGCAAATCTTCTGCTAATAGATTGTAATAAAATAAAAGTTTCAATTCTTTGTTCATGAGTTAAAGATGCCCACATTAATCGACATGCTATTGTAGCAAAATAAGGGTTAATTTTTTTATAGCTTCTGATTCGACTAATAACATTCAATCCTTCTGCAAAATCATCATAAAATGATTGTGGTTCAAAGAAATATGAATAACTGTCATTATTATAGTTAGTGTAAGTTATGTTTGTATAAAAATCTTTAACCTGTTCTAAGGTTGAATGAAAACTCTTAATATCTTCAAGTAATTCAATATTTTGAATGCTTCGTGAATATGGTTCAATAAAATTGATAATGACTTCTTTTGGAATAATAATGTCCATCATAAAAAATATTGTTTAAAATTAAATGGATTCTACCGCACTACAATCTGCTATTGTTAGTTTTACAGTTATATCTTTAATAATATCTATATTTTACGCTGATGAATTACAAGAAAGTAAACGTAAACATATGTTAGCAGGAGCTTTTATTTTCATGGGTGCTGTTATATATGCTTTCATGTTAATACTTGAACTAAAAGCTTAAGCACTCATTGGTGCTGAAATTCTTCCAGAACAATTGTAACCAAATAATTCAAAGTCTTTAATTGAATAATCTTCCCAATTTTCTTTATTTACAATTTTTATAATTGGTTGTTGCTGAATTGGATTTGATAATTGTTTCAAAACTGCTTGAGTATGTTCGGAATATACATGAGCATCTCCAATTGAATGTACAACTCCTCCAGCTGGTATACCAGTTCTTTGACTCATAATATGTAACAAAATAGAATAACTAAACATATTAAAAGGAATGCCAAGAAACATATCTCCAGACCGTTGATAAAATTGAAGCCAAAGTCTTCTATTATTAGATACATACCATTGAATTAATATATGACATGGAGGAAGTGCCATTTGATGTAGTTGTAAAGGATTCCAAGCACTCATAATAATTCTTCGAGAATATGGATCAGTTTTTAACATATGTTCACAATTTTTTAATTGATCATAACCACAACCCTTATAGTTTTCATCACATCCCCTATATTGAGTACCAAAATGTCTCCACTGAAAACCATAAACTGGACCCAAGTCTCCAACTTTATTCATAAGTAATCCTCTTGAATCAAGAAATTCTCTTGTACTATTTTTTGTCCATATACTAACATTTTGTTCAGTCAATTTATTATTATCAGTATTTCCAGTAATAAACCATAATAATTCTTTAATACAAGTCTTCCATGCCATTTGTTTTGTTGTTATTAATGGTACTTGACCATTTGAACAATCATATTTAAATTGTAAACCAAATGTAGAATATGTTTTTCCATTGCGACCAGTTCTTAATGGTAAATTTAAAATATCTTTCATAGAATCCAAATAAATTTTTTCGTAAGATTCTTCAAGATTAGAAATAGGCGAATATAGTCTACTATAAGTAATATGTTTCATATTCATCTTCTTTACCTCTCCAGAATACATAGTAACTTCAGCAGATTCACTCGAATAACACGAAACTACTTTGAAATTATTTGTTGGTAACTCTAAAAATTTACCACCATTTGGTAAAGCCTCAATAGAATCATCAAATTCTGTAATATACATTTTACTTATTTTATTGAACATTGGATCATTGAAAAGACATTCCAAAATAGAAGCACCCCCAATAAAACAAGGCTCCTCAACAATACCAAAAGCCTCTCTAATATTATTAACAACTACTACATTACTTTTTTTGGGAAATTCACTTGGTTTTCTTGTAATAACAATATTTAATCTGTCAGGTAAAGGACGCATATTTTCAGGTAAACTATACCATGTTTTACTACCCATAACAACATTACCAAATGTTTTAGTAAGTCTTGAAAATATACTCAAATCTGTTTTCGATTTATAAGCCAATTCGTTATTAAAACCAAATAAACCGTCTTTATTAAGTGAAATAATAATCGACATTATATAAATATATTATCCATCTCCTTACATTTCTTCTCAAATGCTAATTCCAAATCTTCTTCATTATTGAATTTTTCTATACTTTCAGATGGTATTCTATCAACAAGAAATTCAGGTATACCGAAAGCTTCTTTATAGTCAAAACATCTTGTATTAATATCATTAAAAGAACTAAGTTCATCAATAGATATAATCTCTGTTTTTGGTTTACTAAATTTAGTTAATTCATCATTAGATTCTACTATATATGGATTATAAGAAAGATTTTCAAATGATAAATCAGCATATTCTGATTTAACAGTATTATAACCAGTTGATGAATTCAATAAATAATCATTTTCTTTCTTTTCAATGCTACGATTTTCCCAAGCCTTATTGAATTTTTTAATATCATCATGTGTTTCAATGTATATATCCATAAAACTTGGCATTTCTTTGGTTATTTTATCAAGATTCGAAAGTTCTTTTTTTTGATATTCTGTTAAATCTTTCGATTCACATATTATTTTGTTCTCATTTATTGATTCTATATCACACATTATTCTATTATAAGCATTTGTAACATTAATCATTTCTTGTGTTCCAACATCTCTGTCTAAACACGCATTTCTATCAGGATGAACCAATAATGCCATATTATAATACGCTTTTGTTGCATCTTTTTTGGAAACATTATTTTTATCTAGTCCAAATAATTCATAATCATCTTCCATTATTTTTGTTTAATAATTATCTTTTATATTTCATAATTGTTTCTATAATAAAACACAAAAAATATATATGACTTTCATTTTTGGAAGATTATATTAACAACTTCGTCAAGTTCTTTCAATAATACGCATTAGTCTATTTATGCGATTTCCTAGCATTTCATAGTCTCTTGTTATACTTGAAACGTCAATATTACTACGACTAAGAAGTTTTTTTAATACAATTTTCTCATCCGAATTTAGTGAACATGTCTTGTTCATATCAATATGTATTGATGATTTGACCTCATTAATACGTCTTCCATATGGTATTGGTTTTACTTGAGGTGAAGACATTGTTTGAATGGGTTTTACTTGAGGTGAAGATACCTGTATGCGGGGTGAAGACAATGTTTGAATGGGTTTAGCTTTAATGAATTGAGTACTTTTTAGATTCCATATATCATAAATTATAATTTCAGAAGCTTTTGAATTTTGTTTTGATATTGGCCATTTCTTGTTTTGCGATTTCATATCTTTTAGACAATTTATTTTTGTCATGAATCCTTTATAAATATATCTGTGATTAAGCCAATAATGATAATATATTATTTCATCTTTTTCTAATATTAACTGATTTCTTTGCTTATGATGGCCTGTTGTATTAAAAAATATTCCACGAAATGGCCAATTTTTTAATAAAACTGTATCTAAAATAACTTTTGTATATTTATCTTCACCAATATATAATGCTATATCCAGTACATTGTTGTCTATTCTATCTCCAAGATTTTTGTTAGTTATTATATTACTTTGAATTGTTACCACTTGTTCTGGATATTGCAATAAAAAATTTTCAATATTCATATATGGATTTTTACACATATATATGAATTCATCCGTATCAATTAAAGCAATTTTACTACAGTTATTTCTTAAAGCATTGACTCCTATATTAAATGCTACCTTTTGAATACTATTCCAATGAATATTTTTAATTGGTTTATAATCAAAATCTAAGATTAATACTCTTTGTTTGTATTCATCATTATATGTATTATAAACATTTTCTTTATCAAATTTATCAGAATTATCGTTATTAAATATAACAATTGCAGAAAATCCTAAATTAAGATTATATTCTATCCATTCGTATAATCTATTTGAATCATCAGAACATTTACACATAGTCAGTACAATTGCAGAATTAGCTTTTAGACATAAATAAGATTCTTCAAATTGAAAGTTTAAATAAATATTTCTAAAGACAGCATCTACTTTATATACAAAAATAATATGATCTATGAAATCAATTTTTCCATTTAATTCTAAATAAAAATCAAAACTTTTTTTTTGATTTTCACAAGAACGAATATATTTAAATTTTATACCGGAACCAACGATTACTTTACGAAAAGCTTTATTATATTGTCCCCAAAGTAGAGTCTTGTTATTTATTTTATCATATACACACGTTTCATTGAATAACAAGATTGTCATCTTAAATATAAGAAATATTTTGTTAAAACTATTTTTCTCATGATTTGAAATTATATTTGAGATCTTTAAGAAGACTTGATTCTTTAAAATGGTTACGATGTATTGTTCTTTTATTAAGCCAAATGTGGAAATAAAATATTTTATCTATTCCTAATATTAACTGATTTGGTTGCATATGATGGCTTGTTATATTAAAAAATAATCCATTTTCTTTTTGTTGTTTTTTTAACATAACATTATCTATGATTACTTTTGTCCAATTTTTAGTTGGATCCGTATATAATGGTATATCAAGTACATTATTGTTTATTTTATTATTAACACCTTTATTGGTTAATAAATGACTTCTAATTGCTATAGTTTGTTTTGGAAATTGTAATAAAAATTTTTCAATATTTATATATGGATCTTTTGGTATATAAATAAATTCATCAGTATCAATTAAAGCAATTTTACTGCATTTATTTATTAAAGCATTAACTCCGATATTAAATGCAACCTTTTGAATACTATTCCAATGAATACACGGAATAGGTTTATAATCAAAATCTAAAATAAATATTCTTTGTTTGTATTGTTTATTATATTTATTATAAACACTTTGTTTGTCAAATTTATCAGGATTATCATCGTTATTAAATATAATAATTGCAGAAAATCCTAAATTAAGATTGTATTCTATCCATTCGTATAATCTATATGAATCATTAAAACATTTACACATTGTAACTATAATTGCAGAATCAGAGTTTAAACATGAAGAACATAGATCAAATGGAAAAATTAAATCAATATTTTCAAAGATAATGTTTTCTTTTTCCTTGTTTTTATATTCAAAAATAATTGTATTTATGAACTCAATTCTTTCATCTAATTCTAAATAAAAATCAAAATCTTGGCGATTGTTGGATTTACGATTATTGTAAGCTTTACCACGAAAATGTTTACCCTTTCTAATGCAATGTATTATGTTATAGTTTATATCTTGACTTAATATTATATTTTGGAAATTAGTATTATATTGTCCAAAAATTATCGTCTTATTTTTCTCTTTGTTATATATACAGGCTTTATTAAATAAAATTATCTTGTTCATCTCCTGTTCATCTTCCAATATAAGTAAAAAACCTAAAAATTAAAAAAAAATGTTAAGATACAAAACTACCATATTCCTTTATTGAATCCATATTAAAAGTAAAATTTCTATCTTTTTGATTGTTTTCATTTACACAATTTAAAGAAACATAAGAAACTGGTGAAATCTTGTTATTCCTGAATTTAAGCATTAAATTAAGAGATTTGACAGAATATTCATCAAAACACAACCCATTTTCAATAATTATATTACCTGTTCTATAAACATTATTTGGTAAGCTAATAAGTTTTGAAGTTATCTTATTTCCTATATTGGATTTCTCAAAAAGAAATAAATCTATATAATAAAACTTATTTTCTTCTCTAACAACAAATTGAATATTAGTCTTATTATCATTAAATTTAAAGATCCATTTTGTGTTTAAATATGCCATTAAAAGTTTTAAAGATAAATATAGAATATGGCTTTATTAACTGAAGCAAAATCAAATATGGTGGGTTATGAAAAATTACATGATGACCCTTATGTAGAAACTATTGATAATTTTATTAGCAATGAAGACTGTTTGCATTTTATTAATTTAGCAAATGGTCGATTAAAACAAGCCCTTGTATCGCATGGTAGAAAGGGAGAAGTTTCAAGCGGAAGAACTGGTAAAAATTGTTGGATAGGTCATAATCATGATGAAGTAACTACAAGAATATCGAAAAAAATTGCAGATCATGTTAATTTACCTATTGTAAATGCAGAAGCATTTCAAGTTATTTATTATGATGTTAGTCAAGAATATCGTAATCATTGTGACGGATGGCCCCACGATCTTTCCGAAAAATCAAGAAGATGTATGAGAATGGGAGGACAAAGAATGAAAACAGCTTTATGTTATTTAAATTCAGTAGAAAAAGGTGGAGCAACAAGATTTACAAAACTAAATATTGATGTACAACCAAAAGCGGGCCGTTTACTTGTATTTCATAATACTTATAAAGGTACTAATAAACGTCATCCATTATCGGAACATGCGGGTACTCCTGTAATATCTGGTGAAAAATGGGCATTTAATTTGTGGTTTAGGGAAGATGATTTCAAAAAAGTTGTTTATGATCCCCCAAGAAGTACATTTGCATCTGTTTCGTATAAAGCATTGAATCAAGATGGTAATGCTGTAGAAATTACTGATTTAAGCAATACAAAAATAGGTACTACTTACAATATTTCAATAAAGAGTTATGAAAATGTAATTGCACATGCTGATTTACAAAGATTAGAAGAAGATATGAAATTTGAAAATGATACATCAAAAGCAACAGCATGGATTCCAACATCAAAACATACAAACTTTATTAATAGAATTTCTCAAATTACTGGAGAATCAGTTAGTCATTTTGAAACAATGTGTGCAATTCAATATCCGGGAGGATATGTACATTCACCTCATTTTGACGCATTTGATGAAAAAAGAGAAAACTCCAAAGTTGTTATTGAAAAAATGGGACAACGTGTAAAAACTATAAGTGGGTTTTTATATAAAGGTTTGAATTATAATTTTACAAATAATCGTTTAAATTATACACCAGAAGCAGGGTCGTTATTAGTATATGAAAATGTAAAACCAGGTACTACAACTCGTGAAAAGAATGCTCTAAAAAAAATTACAAATTTAACAAATGATCCTTTAGTTGTTTTTCATATATTTGTAAGACAACGTTCAAGGAATTCTGATTATATTCCACCACAATTAAAAGTGAAACCCCCCTTACCACCAACTGTACAATCCAATGGTGGACATATTTTAGGTGATGGTACACAAGAGTATGTACCTCAAAATAATTCTGGTTTAGAAGAAGTAAACTATTATAATGGTACTTATGGAAATACTTTACTAAGTACATACGAAAGATTTCATAATAAGACTATATCAAAAATGGGATACAAATCGTTGAGTTTTTGTAATATTAGAACAGGATGGGATGATGTTACAAATACTGTTATGACATTAAAAAATATGAGAAGTGAACAAACTGGAATTGTTAATTTAGAAAAATTGAAAGATACTTATAAGTTTGATGAATTCACTCCAGTTATTGTAGAAAATTCAATAATTCCACAAGCAATAGAGCTTATATCAAAATACTATAATAATGGTATTGAAAAAAACCAATTCCCTTTTGGTGATAGACAGTCAAAACGTTTCAAAACGCGTAACGATCCAGTTGCAAGAATTCTTCATTATGAATTACTTCCTTTGATTGAACGAGTAACTGGTGAAAATTTAAGACCAACTTATACATATTTAAGTTGTTATGTAAAAGGGTCTGACCTTCCACAACATACTGATAATCCTGATTGTTGGCGTACAGTATCATATTTAATAGATAAACCCGAAGGTTCAAGCTGGCCTATTTACTTTGATCCATTAAAGCAGAAAAAGAAACATGCGGGTAGATGTTTCAAAGCACAAGTTCCAAAAGATAGATGTGTTTCGTGTGATTGTGAAAAAGGAGGTTTTATGTGTTTTGATGGAACAGATCATTTACATTTTAGAGAAGCACTACCAGATAAATACTACTATTTATTATTACTTCATTATAAGACAATATCACAAAAATGATTTCAAAATGGAAAGGAAGTTGAATTCAGACTGCGTGCCAACTTTTAAAGAAAAAATGTTTGTTAATAGTGAAAACATATTTGAACCACCTAAAAAAATCTTAAAAAATTGTAATTGTTGGACTTGTATTCAAAAATCTCCATTTGATTCTGAAAATACAGAAGATATATTCCTTTATCCCCAATTCTTCATATCTCGTAACTTATATTTTCAACAAAAATCGGATAAAGATATTAGAAGACTTACTGACAATATAAAAAAATTGAAACCAAATTGGAGTTTCAATTTTATACAAAAATATATAATTAGTCGATATCCAGACTATTATTTCTATAATAAAAAACTAAAAGAAAGGTATCAAGATTTGAGTATTCTTTCAAGAGAAAGATTTCGGATAAATCTTATTTCAAAAAAGTATCTCTGTGATGATGTTATTCAATATATTCATTTGTTCTTGTAGAAATATTTCATCATTACTACCTGTTTCAAGAAAATGATATTTATGTTTATTCTTAATAAGAGCATCCTCATATCTTGACATTAAATGACTCTTTATAAGATTAAAACATAACTTTTCCGAATATATATCTAATTTTACATCAGAATTTTTTGTTCCAAATCCTAAATGCGAAACAAAGTCATCATTAAAATTTATCGAAATTATGTTAATATTAAGCAATTTATCAATATCATTATAAAAATCTAAGTCACCTATTTTGGGACATCCAAACGTAACTACAGTAAATTTAACGTTATGAAACCTTTTTGCTAAGTAATGACCTATAAGTATTCCTTTAGCAGCTCCACTCGAATGACCGGTTATTAATACATTTTTAATATTCTGTTTATTAATACACATTTTTATGTACTCAAATTCGGGTAAATCAATAATATTTAACAGATTTTGTAAGTATCCTCTATGAACATTTCCATTGGGTATATGGGGATGTTCTACTAATAAACAATTAAGATTAACTTTCCAATCTTCTAAATTAGTAGTACCTCTAATTGTCAAAACCAAATCCCTTTTATCTTCGTATGCTCGTAGGCCTATGTTATCGTCAAATGTTGTTATTAGTTTTGATTTTGATTTATTAATATGTTCATATGATTGTGATGAGTATTTTACTGTTTTCTGTATAGTTGGACTAACTCTTAATGCATGTGAACATATTAATAAAGACAAACTGGAAAATAAGATTTTTAACAGGTTCATATTCACTGGATTATATTTAGATTTTTTATTTTAGAGAAAATATTAAAAACTCTCAATAAATAGTACAATTAGTTATACACTTTTTTGGTTGTTCATTTAGTACAGAGTTGAGTCTCCGAAGTAATGTCAATGAATCTAATCTCTTGTCTGGATTTTCACATAACATATTGTCTTTAATAAGCTCTTTTATCTTGGATGGACACCTATTCCATTTAATTTCGGTTTTTGGTACATGGCGTCTTGTCTCAAACATTTCGTAAAGAAGTATACCACACGAATATATGTCAACTTTATAATCATACTTATAATTTTGTAAAAATGTTTCAGGTGCTCGATAACGTAATGTGCCAACATCTTTAGTCAATTCATTATCTGGGTCAGAACTATTTCTATATTTTTCAACACTACTAAATGAATTTTTTCTTTCTAAATTGTATAGTTTTGATATTCCAAAATCAGTTATTTTTGCCCTTTTTGATGGCGTTAACAATATATTTGTTGGTTTTATATCACGATGAATTAAAGATTGGGGCCTTCTATTATGAAAATAAGCTAATCCTTGTAAGATATCTTTCATTATTGGAATTTTTTCGCTTTTTTTTAAAGAACAAATATTTTCAAGAAGATTTTTATTTGAAATATATTCCATTATAATTATAAAAGGTTCGTCAACATATCCAAGATACTGAACTATATTAGGATGATGTAATTTACTCATTATATCAGTTTCTCTTAGAATAAATTCTTTTTGATATGTGTCACAAATATCTTCATTAATTACTTTTGCAACTACTAATGTTTCTCTCCATTTTGCTAAGTATACTTTTGCAAAACTACCTTCTCCCAATAATTTATCCTTAAAAATAAATATTTCCCAAGGAGCTATTTCCCATCCATAAAATTTTTTATTTTTTAATCCAATGTATTGTTCTGGAATATATTCAGAATTACCTATTTCTTTAGAATTAAAATTATTATTTTTATTTAAATCAGAACATACATACATAATATATTAGAAACTTATTATAGTTATGTAATTATATTATAGATTTATCGATGAAATTGTCCACCCATTCGACGTCCTATGGGAGCTTCTGCTATTAGAGTGTGATCTATACACATACCATGGCCACCACGGAGGCTACCTAAAGAGTTGCCGACGACCTTGAGCGTGTCCGCGTCCAATCCGCGCGTCATCTCTATTTCCTTTTATAAAAACTAATTCATTACGTGTCCACAATTTTCCCTCGAACCCCGGGTACATTATGTCATGATAATATTTAACTTTATTAAGAGCGAATGGTGTTTTTTTCCTTGGTGTTTTTTTCCTTGGTGTTTTCGTAATTATTGGATTCCATATATCATAAATTATTTTGTCATAAATTATTTTGTCATAAATAATTTGGTTACTAAATGTAAAATCAAATCCGTCATAATTCTTAAATAATGAACCTATATTCCAGTTTTTTTCAATTATTAATCTAGACATACGAATTTCTTTCCATATTATTGTTTCCTGAATATTTTCAGTATATTGAGTATTACTAAATATATTTTTTTCTATTAAGTATTCCAATGCTTCTTTGTTAATAGAAAATATATATGATTGAACATGCGCATAACCTAGTTTGTTAGCTTTGACTTTTAATATCTTGGTTTTATGTAGATTTGTTTTTAAGCCAATTTTGTATCTTCTGGTAACATTATGTAGGTTTTGAGTTGGAGATATCTTGTCATTATGTAATATATATTTTGCGGTCCCAGTATTCCAAAAAAGTGAGCAATTTTCAAGACCAGTCATAGTATTTATTGTACTGCCAAATAGTTTTACGTTATTCTTTAATCCATTTATATATTTATCAGTCCACTTACCTTTGTAATTAGAATCTAAGTATGGACCAGTTACAGAAGAATTTACAAATATAAAATTATCATAGTCTTTATATAAATCATTTGTTAACAAACCATCACTCCATCCACCGAAATCACAACCCTTATTTTCCCTAAAAATAATTTTGACATAATTTGGAAAATCAAATTTTATAGGATCGCAATTACATATTATGATAAAATCAACATTTTCATCTTTAAATATTGCATTTTTAATAAAATCTGCAACTCTATCATTATATATGTGAAAAACATATAATACAAGTAATTTTGCCATTATAATATGTTATTTTATAAAAATGTTTTAATTGCACAAAATATAATGAGAAATTTTTGTTTTATTAAATATATCAATGTATTCTTATAGAATTAAACCAAGTGATGTAAATAACGGAGGTAATAATGGAGGTAATAACGGAGGGGGGTGTGGAAATTGAGGTTAGGATATACATAATGGAAATGCTATAATATTGAACTATGACGGTATATTTTATAAGAATATAATTCATACCCGATTCAATTATTAAATGCTTTCCTATTTCATAATTATTTATATTCCCTGTATCAATCATGGCTCTTATAAAATTTTATAATTAAAAACAATATAAGACCAAAATGATTCAACTATATTAATCCTATTAAGGATTCAAATTTGGCTTAGTGGTCTAGTGGTATGATTCCTGCTTTGGGTGCAGGAGGCCCAGGGTTCGATTCCCTGCTGAGCCCATTTATTAGTTTTTTGGAGTAATCTGTATTTCAATACGTTTTAAATATACCTTAATTAAAAAACTGTTTTATATGTATATATTTCTTTCTGTTTAATGAATAGACCAAAACAAGGAGCGACTTCTGAAACTTTTCATATAAATTGTGTTACTGACTACTCCAAACTGAAGAGCATCATCAATAGTTTTGAAAGAACCGGTAATTTGTGGAACAATATTGATAGCTGGCTCAAAGAATACACAGGCGTGGATAGAATATTTTTTAAATTTATAAAACGTTATGATAATTACCACGTTTATAAAAGAGAAAAGCATATTGCTTCAATATTAAATCGCTTTAGTTGGTTTCCAACATTGCTATATAATCATGATGGAAAAAAACTACTAATTTACAAATATTGTGGAGTACCTTTAACTAAGAATAATCACCCAAAAGATGTAATAGAACAAATTAATAAAATACTGAATGATTTAGATAGTGTTAAAATTCAACATAATGATATAAAAAAAGAAGAACTGCTAGTTGATAAAAATGGGAAAATATACTTATGTGACTTTGGTTGGGGTTCAATTAAGAACCAATTAAACTGTGGTATTGGTATATGGGGGGGACACAAAAAGAACAAACCAGCCGGAGCTAGATGCGATAAAACTGTGATTAAAAGATTGGGAATAGATAAATATATATAATATGATTATATGGATAATTATAGAGATCCAAAAAGAAAGATAGGGTCCCAATCTGAAACACCTAAGATTGAGATTAAAGGAAATGAAGTGTTTGTTTCAGGGTACCAAAATTTTAAGATTAATATTATTACTAAAAAAATCACATTTAAAGGACATTATTTCGATAAATTTAGTTATATAAATAGTCTTTTTGATAAGTTAAATAAAGAAGGTTGTAATACTATTGTTGATATAGGTTGTAATTCAGGATTATCTAGTTTTATCGCATATAACAATAATTTCAAAGATATTGTTAGTCTGGATCATGATTCAGAATATATTAGTACTTTGGCATCAATAAAAAAATATACCTCTATAACGAATATTCGTGAATCTATATATAATTTTGGTGATATTATTAGTGAAAAATATGATGTAGTCTTTTGTGGAGCGATAATACATTGGATATTTTCTTTGACAGCTGATTTTAGAAATTTTGATAGTATTGTTCGTTACTTGATTTCTTTTACAAAAAAATATATAGTTATTGAATGGGTAGATAATGAGGATCCAGCTATAAGGTATCTAAATCATATAAAAAAACGACAAAAGAAAGATGATGAAGAATACAATACTAACAATTTTGAAAAAGCTATAAAAAAATATATGGAAATTATTTCAAAAAAACCAATAAATGGTACAAAAACGAGAGTTATATATGTTTTACGTAGTTTGTCTTAAAAATAGATAAGGAGTATGCTTAAATTAATTTTAATTTTTCTTATATTGGGGGTCTTTTTTGCACATCTTTTTGAACCTTTCAAGGGCTTTACCAGATTTCTGAAGCGGAGGGTCACCAAGATGGGCTCTTATATATCTAGGAACTTTAGAAATATTATCTTTTATATTTATGGTTTTTATTTTTTTAACAATAAAATACATTCCAAATAATCTTTCATAAAAATTAGTATCCACTCCTTTTATAGGGGGATTTGTTAAGGTTTCAAATAAATCATGTAAATCTGATTTAGTAATAATAAACATATTATGACGAGCAATATTAAAGTTTGAATCAATAATATTCCTAATATGCCCCATATCTAAATTAATATTTTTCATTAATCTGTCATAACTATCTCCTGTTCTAATACTTTTATGAAGACGAAATCCAGAAAATTGACCAAATGTATATGTACAATTATTCTTAATTAATTTTAGGTCTATTTGTTTTTTTATTATTGTTGTATCTTGTAAACAAAAATAAATATCAAAATTGGGAAAATTTTTTAAAGCATATTTATATGCACCATATTCAAAATTTTCATTTTTTGTGTATATAATTTCAACAAGTGGAAACCTATTTTTAATTATATCATATGTTGATAGAATATTGCTACCATTATCTATGCAGATTATTTTATAATCATATTTAGTTGTTATTTGTAAATCATATAAACTTTGAATAGATTCTAGTAAACATAAATGTGGATTATAACAACTATATGTTATTATGACTTTTTGTTTCCTTATTTTTGTTAGTTCTTGTTGTTTGATATTCAGCCTTTTGATTAAATTTTTATCATAATTTCTTTCATTATTTTCTCTTGTATATTTATCTAAATTTACAATTAATTCAATATCATTCTCTAAATTTGTATTCATAGATAATATTTCAGTAATATAATTTGGATGCAAAGAAAGTGTACCTGAAATCATATAATATGGATGTGCAAAAAAGACCCCATATAAATTTTTTTGATAATCTATTTTTGATAAGATATGTTTATCAAAATAAACAATTATTGGAGTTATTCTTTTAATATACATTGTTTTTTTGTCTTTGTATAAGTATGAAATAAGTTGCTCTGATTTTAAATTTCCTGCTCCTCTTCCTAATCCTCCAATACAACTATCAATCATAGTACAACCATGATATATTGCAGTTTTTGTTTTTTCTAAAGCATCTTCATTATTATTGTGACAATGTAATCCAAAAGGAATATTTGACTTATATTTATTGAATTCATAATAAAATTTATGTAATTGAATTGGTATATTTTGAGTATTAAATCCACCGTAAGTATCAGCTAAATATAATGCCCTTATTTTTACATTATGAAATTCGGAAGCTATTATTTTTATTTCATCATCATTAATAATATCTCCACATCCAAGATTCATAGTGACTTCATAACCATAATCTATTAATTGTTGACAAAAAGTTTTAGCTTTTCTTATATCTAATTTACTATAATAACTTTTTGATTTTCCATTTTCTTGAGTATTCCTAGCTAATAATACTCTTACCATAGTAACATTTGATTTGTCTTTTTTAATAAAATCATCTATAGTTAATGTACCAATCTTAGCCATAACTGCTATTTTACAACCATTGTATTTTTTGAAAATATTATTTACATGTTTTTCCTTTGAATAACACCATTTTCCTTTATTTTTTAACAATTTTTTGTTACTTCTAAATCCAATCTCAAAATATTCATAATCTGCTTCACTAACAGCTTTATAACAATCTAAAACTTCTTCATCTGAAAATTCCCAATTATTTCGATATCCACCATCTCTTATAGTACAATCAAGTAATTTTATTTTATCTGTTCTTTTTTCTAAAATCATTTTACAAAGATTTTCATTTAATATATTATTTTTGTATAAGAGTTCTGCCTTAATGAAATCAGAGTTTGTATCAATATCTATACTTGATATATCATCCAAATCAAAAAATATAGGATTTTTTCCATAAATACATTTATATTTTATAATATCTTTTCTAGTAGCAATACAAATACCAAAGGTGATTTCTGATAAAGGGATTAGTTCTTGACTATTTGGAGTTTTGTTAGAATTGAAATTAATACCATTTTTTGTTATTGAATTACAAAAAAATCTTTGTTGTTTATTGACAGTAACCATATTTTTTAATTTACTTTCAAAAAATGTTTCTACAAATCTTTGAATAGTTTGTATATCAATTAATGGAGACACTGCATTTATCATCATAAAATTATCATATACTCCAACATTTTTAGCTATATGTGTCCAATATTCATAATTTGGACATTCGGAACTAGCATAATATACATCTCGTTTATGAACTTTAACATTTAATTTTAGTGCTTGTTCTATCATATTATCACAATCGGTACTAACAATAATTTCATCTATTCCTTTGACTTTCTTCAATGTTTCTATTTTTAATTTTAATAAATTAGTATCTTCAAAGTTTCTTATATTTTTATTCTTACAACGTGTGCTACCTTTTCTAACAGGTATTATTGCACTTATTTTTTCATCATCATTTTTGACATAACTCATTTATATTACAAATACTGGTTATTTTGATAATCCGGATTTTTAATATAATATCATAATCTATTTCGATTAAAATCTGTTTGTGTTAATCTATATCCCCAATGTTGTAATGTTTGTCTTATAACAGGTGATATAGATTCATCATTAAATTTTGCTTTTTTATCTTTTATTTTGTTTATAAGAGAGTTTCTAAATCTTCCTTTAGGTCCAGCTAAATTTAACCAACGCTTTATTTGTCTTTTATCATCCTCTGTTCTTCTACCATTATAAAATCTACAATACCATTGTACCCAACCATAAGGATCTTGCTTATGAATCCAACCTTTTGATTCCCAATCTTGTAAAGAAGAACCGCACTTTACAGAATATTTATTATACTTCTTGTAGTTTTTTTCAGGATTTATTAGTAAATGTTCTGGCACATTTTTCAAAAATTTGAATTCTTTGTGTTGATTACTCAAGTAGTGGTGCAAAACATCTGAATAAATGTTTCTCCAATAACCACCTTGATCAATAAAACTACCTAATAAAAAAATTTGCTTTGGAGTCAAATTTGGAGTAAATTCGGGATAATCCTTAAATTTTGGCATATTACTTATTTATTTTTATTAAATCCATATTTTATGCAAAAATGATAAGTATATTATTTATAATTATTAACAATAATGAACTATTTGTCTCATATTTCAAAAC